>Ga0247609_10002907_pt1 | contig 17694 bp, 34 predicted proteins | sample 172DNAGHGlowgp2_FD_193487 | JGI IMG/M metagenome (GOLD analysis project Ga0247609, IMG submission 193487) | Sheep rumen microbial communities from Palmerston North, Manawatu-Wanganui, New Zealand - 1728 DNA GHGlow gp2 | ecosystem: Host-associated > Mammals > Digestive system > Stomach > Rumen ...
CTGAGTCAGTGTTTTTCCCATTTTTTGTTTTTTTTTGAAATGAATTTGTTGTTTTTTTTATTAGCGGTCAAATTGGAGTTCTGCCATGTCGCAGACTATTCTTTTGATTACATTGTCTTTGATGTAGTCGGAATAGTCTCCGGGTTCGGAGACCCCATACAATAGCCTCATACGCTCCGCCTCTGTATAATCTAAGGACAGCTCGTTGAATACGGGGCTGGGGTCGTATCCGTACTCCTCCGCTATGTAACGAAGTATGAGACTCCTATGCTTGTCGTAGAACTTGACCATTTCATTAATGTTAGTGAAATGGGGGATTCCACCACCCATACCTTGCTCGTAGGCAGTCCTGAGATGACACTCCCAGTTGTCGCCCAACTGTTTTTTGACGGCCATCAACAGCCTTTTTCCTGTCTCTGTCATTTTTTTGTTTTTTTGAAATGAATTGTTTTCAGTCCTTCCAGACATCGGCATCGTCCCCGTCGTCTTCATATGGCCCGTCATCGAAGTCCGAGTCAGGACCGTCGTCCCCGCAGTCCGGGTCTCTATGACCGGGGAACAACCAAAAGAACCAATCCAATATGTCCATTTTTTTTGTGATTTGAAAATGAAAATAGTTTACTCGTTTATCAACGGCAATGTGCCGAAGCCGGGTATGTGGTCACTCAGGGAAGCGACCTTTACACAACCCTTCCCTTTCATACGGAAGAATCGCATGAAATTGGTTTCCAACAATGTGACCAACGCATGGTCGCATGACTTTGTACCTTTTTTGAAATTCCTGGCAAACTCATAGGTATTGAAGAGTTCCTTCTTCAACCCAAAAGGGTCAGTCGCGAGAGAGAAGGCGCTATAATAATACCCGACATCGGTTGTGTCGATGTAAGTTATTATGGGCTCCCGCGTGACGGAACGATGCCCTACGACATAGGGCACTACAAATCCAATGTAGTGCCTTGTTATGTCCACCGGATATGGGCTCAAACTAATTCCACATTCCTTCCTTATGCCATTGCTAATGGCGCATGTAAACTCTATGTCTTCAGCGCCCATGTGTTTGAGCCCGGCAAGGAAGCTTGGCTTGACATCTATCATGCTGACATCAACATCTGTCAGCATGTCGCTCGAAATCTTGCCGACAGGCACATTCGTAAACCTAATCCGGCAACACTTGTGGTGATGCCATGAATATGGTTTAAAGAAGGCCGCGTAATAAGTCTCTCGGCTTTCTTTGAGGAAAACGACATCGTTCCCCTCGGAATCAAAATTCCAATCAAAATACATGTTTGTTACAATTTGAAATGAATCTTGCGCTACTCGTACACGGCCTCGCCGTTTGAGAAGTGCGCCACCAATTTCAGCGTCTCCTCGCAATTGGACTCGCATATTTTGTCTGCCATTTCGGCATATTTTGCGAAGGCGTCCGAGAGGTATTTGATTAGCTTCTTGCGGTCTTCTGGCGTGGCCTTGTATTTTCGAAAATATTCGAGCTCGTCGAAATAGGAATCGGCGACATCTTCAAAGAGGTCGTCTTTCGACTCGTACTCCGTAACGAAGTCCTTGCGGTATTCGTTGATACCGGCATACACGAACCCAAGGTCCCAGTCCAAGGTTGCCCCCTGGTAGTACCCTGCGATGGCGTATATGTTGACGATAATTCCTATTGGATTTAACGTCACGTCCTTGTTTGGCAAGGAGAAATCGCCGGGATATATCTTGGCTGACGACAGAAGCGTGCCGTAGTAGCTCCTGTCATCCCATTTGCGAGTTCGCCATCCTTGTACTGGAAGGCAATCCTCGCACTCGTAGTCGAATGTCTCGTTCTCAAACGCCGTTTTCACGGTGTCAGGGAATGTCGCCCTGAAAAAATCAAAGTCGTAGCACTCCCAATCTTCACCAATAACATAATAGTTCTTGGCGTTTACTTTTGTGAAATTTGAAGCTCCCATGTTTTTGTTTTTTAAATGAATAATAGGCGGTGATGAGCCGTCCGCGTTCTACTCCCAAAAGCCTTCGGGCAAATCTTTGCTTTCTTTATACTCGGACAGCTCGGCCATGTCAGAGATGTACGCCGTGCCACCGTCCTTGGTATTGTAAACATACATAAAATCGCCTATTTTGATAAAGCGGATAGAATAGTTTACAGAACGGTTGTATGCAATGTTGCTATAAAATACGTTGTATTTGGCTATAATTCTGCCAATACGCTCCAGCGTTTCTCCGTCGCCACTTGTCCCGTTAGAGATTTCGGCAAATTTGAATGTGCCAATGCCAGTGCCTGATATGTCACCGTAAACGGCGTAAATTGCGCCATTGTCGGCAATCATCACGTCTGTCCACTCCTCGCCCTCAAATTCGTGGTCGTCGATAATTCCTTTTTCGAGCAAAAAGTCATACGCTACTTGTGCGTAATCGCCTGCGCAGCCAACTTCTTTGAGGTAGCCAACCGCGCCAAAAAGTGTGTTCGATTGCATCATTTTTTTTCGTTTAAAATGAATTCGGGGAGTGAATAGATTTCATCGGATTAATACACACCACCATCCGCCGTCCATCTCTTCATCATTGTAATCTTCTTGGAAGAAGCTTGCTTCTCTAGCATCCCCCAAATTGTACATCTTCAATTCGCCGTCTTTCAATTTGGACAGCATCTCTTTAATTCCTTTAGGATTGTCGTACATATCGTCGAAGGTGTGGCGTTCGTATCCTAAAGAATTGTTTACTTTGTAAAAAGCTAAAACCATTTTATATGATTTTAAAATGAATCTTGCGCTACCAAACAATGGTGTGCTTGCGCCAGTCTTCCGCCTCTGCCTCGAGGGCCTTTATAAGGTCAGCCCTGAATGACGCCAGATGTGGTCTTTTCTCCTTGTTCCCATTTTTTTTGACGAACTCAACGTCGTCGCTTGTCAGGAGGTGCTCCAAATCTGACAATGGGACCGCCCACCCTTCGTGGCAGCAGGTGCATCCTATGACTGCCGACACTTCGTCGCCTTCAGTCTTCAAAGACTCAACTTCGAGGAAGTGGCCTTTGCCGTTCCAGAACACGGAGACTTCTCCGCTGACTGAAGGTAAATACTCGCCATGGTGGCATGTGAAGTTGAACAGTATCCCGTACTTGTCGTGATGTACCTGCCCAAGCCCGCCCTGGATGCTGAATCCACGCTCCTTTACATACGCAAAGAACCTTTTTTCATTGACCCAGGGGGCCTTTTCTTCGGTATACAGGTCATGGATTGACCAGTAGAACACGTCCTTCCTGTTGTACTTGAGTCCGACATAGTTCTCTCTCTCTGTAATCCTTATTCCGAAACGGTTTTCAGAGCCAACCCATTCAGACCTGTTGCCAGTCACGATATTATGTGCGTATTCGCTCATTTTTTTTACTTTAAAATGAATCAGTTCCGGGATTATCAGGGCATCGGATATTTTACCGCGCCTGCTATTTCAAGAAATGGCCTGCGCCTGTCCGAACTCGTTATTTCGAATGAGTCTAAACTGTCTTCGTCGTCGCCGAACATGACGACCGCCGTCAGGTTCTCCTTGTCCACCTCTACCGAAACACGGGGGAACACCCCCATGTCGGCGAGGGACTCGAGGTCTTGTTCTGTATAACCTTTTGCCGCCTCCCAGAATTCGGCGTTGACATTCATGTCGAACATGACATGAGTCGAGTCCGTTTCGTTCATCTCCCTATAATCATGGGGGTCGATGAAGTCAATGAGCGCCGCCTCGCAAGGAGCCCTTTTGCAATATTCGCAAGCCTCGGAGAGGGCTAATTCTGTAATGCAACCCTCCCCTCTGTTCGGGATTTTCATGACGTCTAACGTCATGCCCTTGAACTTGAAGCCTAAGTCTCCGCATTCCGTTGTGCAGATGTCGCAGATGTCATAGTCTTTGAACCATTTCATCAGCGCCTGCATCGCCGAAAGTTTCCTTACGGAGAAGGCAGCATATGTATTTCCTTCCATATTCGTTTTTTTTAAAATGAATTGCGTTTATTCCTGGCTTATTTTCCCCCGCCAGAAGTCGACATTCTCCTTGTCGGTGATTGGGAGAGAATAGCAAGATGCGTAAACTCTAATGCATTAGCTTCCATAGGCATTCAGAATTAATGCTACAACAAACAAAGCTGCGCTTATTTTAAGAATAAATGCCTTGCCGTCGAGCCCTGACAGGTAAAATGCCATGCCCGAAAGCAGCCCTACAAGGCTGACACTACCGCCTACAAGGCTGATGATGCTGATTATTGTTTCCATTTTTTTGTTTTTTTTAAAATGAAATGCAATTAATATTGCAGGGAACCATTGCGCCAGAAGTTGGCATTCTCCGCGTCGGTGATGGGGAACGAAATGGTGCATCCCTTCTCAATATCACCATAAACTACGTACATCTTGTCGCCCTCGTCGACTATCCTACAACGGAAATCGGCGTCGTCTGCGCCTAATGCGTAGAGCTCGTCATTGTCGAGTTCCATTGCGAGGTTCCAGAATTCGGTTGTCGCCTCTATCTCCAGCACCCTTTTGGTACCGTCAAGATAAGACCCGACCACTTCGCAGTCCCTCAATATTTGGAGAAGCTGCAAATTGCCTTGCTCAATGACATGCCTTAGCTCGTCGTCCAAGTCCTTTCGATTAAATTCGCCGTCCTCGGACACGACTGGGATAGTCTCGCCTGTATTCGTCTCGAAGAAGAACATCCCCTCCTTGACGAATATTTTTTTTATTTTGCTTGCTTGGAAAAATTTGTCTAATCCAAGCAAGAGTCTTTCTTTTTTTGTCATGTTTTATTGTTTTAAAATGAATGAATACAGACTAATCCATTTGGTATCCGGTGCCACGCGAGACACGCTCCCAGCCTATCATAAAAGGCTTTTTACCTGCAGCGAAACTGTCCGCTCCAGTCGCGGGGTCTATACGTCTGTACATATAATAGCCCGCTTTAATTAGCTCGTCAAAAGCCTTGGACAACTCGCAACCACGAATTACTTCGTATGGTTTTCCTGTTGTAGCTGACATACTGACAAATCCTGTATCGTTTACATATGGGGTGATAACAGAATCTGTCGAGGTCCCGCAAAATCCTTTAAATATCCGGCGGTCTCCGTAGCCTTGCAAAAAGGCGTTGCATATCAGTTGGAGTACGTGCTCCCTGACTTCTTTCGGGGTGACGTAGTCGTTTATAGGTATGTTTAACATGTTTTTTTGTTTTTTAATGAATGTTAATTTTTAGCACTGAACCGTGTATGATGTGTACATGCGGGGTTTCATGCTGTCGTAGAGGTCCATTGCCTCTTTTCTTGTCAGACCGCTTCGAACGACGCTTGGCTCTACGTCGTCGAAGTATTTTACGACCTTCCACACACGGCCTTTCGGTCGGGCTCTGTCGAATATTCCTTTTGAATATTCGATGGCCTGGTCTTTGTCGATGAACCATTTTGTCCTATCCCTAGTTCTGCCTTCCAGGGCTTCATCTATAAAGTCAGAAGACAGAAGAGAATAACCTCTCCCTTCGTGGTTCGCGGGAACGAACGTCTGAATTGCGTTCCCTTCCGAATCGTACCCGGGTATCCACAAAGCAGCGGAATGATACCTCATACGAACTTCTTTATTGAATGTCTCCCTTTTTATCGGTAGCCATTCCGATAGCGCTCCATAATCGGGATGTACGCAGTACAATGTAGGGAATTTCCTTCTTCTCATTTTTTTGTAATTTAAAATGAATTTTGCATTAGTCTGTTTCAATCCAGACTCCGGTCTTGTCACAGAATTTTTCGTTCAATTTCGAGAACAGTTCTGCATCTTTGACCTCCTCGACCCATTTGACATCGCTTGCCTGACCGTTTGTCCTGATGTCAAGGCTATTAATGTCGAAGCCTTGCGGTTCCATTATGTCCAGGAACGCAAGAGTGCAGGCTGCTTCATAGATACTACTTGCGGTAAGAGGTTGGTCTTGGAATTTAATATAGTCCACGGCCTTCCTCAGATAACCTGAGTCGACCATCTCGCTTGTTACAAGAAGGTCAAGGTCATCGCCAACTTCAAGAATAGTCATCAACGCCAGACGGAGTTGCTTTTCGTTAAGTTTTGCCATTTTTTTTATTTTTGCTGTGAGAAATATTTCTCGCAAATTTCGCAGAATTTTTCCTCCAGCCATTTAAGATTGTTGTAATCAGTACTTCCCGTGGGGTCGTATATTGTGAAGCTGATACAATCAGCTTCTATTGCTGACATGACGTCTTTTTCGATTTGTTCCCAAAGGACGTCCGCCCTGTCGGAGTTCCTGACCATGTTGGCCAGTTCCTTTGCCCTGTCTGAAATCCAGGGCAAATCTTTGAATTCACAATGGTTGTAATAGTAAATTTCCATGATGTATTCTTTTTAAAAAATAAAGAAGCAAGCATCGGCTTACTTTCTCATAAATAAGGCTTCAAGCCTTGCAAAAACGAATTGGTATTATTCGACAATGTTCTTCACTTCGTGGAGCACTTTGTCTAAATAGCCATCCTCCAATTGGATGAAATTCGCCTTGTCTTTCAACCGGCATATCAGCAGCGGATTGTGCACCACCGCCAATATCTGAAACTCGGCGCTCTTATCGACAAGCCTCTTGGCCAAATCGTTGACCTTGAATAAGTCGAGGTTCCTGTCCGGTTCGTCGATGAGGACCGTACAGATGCCATTGTATTGGATTCTGTTCTCCTCGATGTACGTCCTTAGAGAGCGGGCCCGGTATGTGGTGAAGGCATTGCATCCATTGTAGGTCTCATATCTCGCGCTGTGCGCGAAATAATCCACTGTCGCAGGCAGCTTTGCCATCCTCTCGAACAACAAGTCGACAGAGCTGGTAATTTTTTGCCCGTATGACTTGCAAGAGGTCGTCTTCGCATACGCCAAGGCGCATCCGCCAGACACACTATTTGCGAAGCAATCGTGGTCGTCCGGAAGGACGAAGCTGTTGCTTTTATAGTCCGCCTTGACCTTGACTCCAGGGCACACCCTGGCTTTGTCATTCATAAGGCCGTTGTGCTCCCAGGCGGAAGTGTCGACGCAGTCCTTGCCTCCGGGGATGATAAGGTATGTCTTTATCATTTCCATCAAGGTGCTCTTGCCGCTCCCGTTAGGGCCGACTATCAGGTTCAGCCCGGGGGTGAACCTGAAGCTCGTGCCCTTTTTGAACAGAGTGCTTACGCGCCCAAAAGGGGCGTCCTTCGGACTTGTAATTACTATTTCTTCTATCATTTTGTTTTTTTATGAAATTTTGCTACCACGTTATTTCGGCAGATTCATGAATTTCGCCGGTTTCAAGGTTTACAGTGATTATTTTTTCGCACTGCCTACCTTCTGGCGTCGTCCCCTTCACCTTGTACGTCATAATGTCAATTCCCCTGAACATAAGTTCTATTTTGGAGTCACCATAAGTTGACTCAATTGGGTCGGTTTGCCTTGGGTCGACGGCAGGTTGGCAGCCACTCGACACTAAAGCCATGACCGCCATAATCATGATTATTGTTTTCATGTTTTTTGTTTTGAAATGAATGTTCACTAGTCAAATTTTGCCTTGCCATTTATTATAGCCAAAGCAAGGGCCTCATAAGAGTCATAATACTTCTTGTTCCAATTGTTGTCCAACCGAACCAAACATAATATCTTCTGCCTTGATATTCCACCAAAGCGGAAGTGTTTGATGCTGCCTTAAATTTTACTTTATATCGCCTGTCATTACGACATTTGATAAAGTTATCCACCTCTGTGATAAAACGAGGCGTAATCTCTTTACCACCACATTCCGTGGTCGCATAGTTGAACGCCTCTGCTATTTGTTGTTTCATTTTTTGTTTTTTTTTAATGAATTCGGGTTAGGCTTTTTCGTAAACAGCCTCTCCGTTGCTATAAACCTCCACACATTTGAGGGCCTGCGTACAATGCTGTTCGCAGAACCCGTCCGCCTTGTTGGCATATGTGTCGAATATTTTAGCCAGCCATTTCTTTAACGCCGCCCTTTTCTTAGGAGTCTCTATGTCCGCCTCATAATATTCCAAATCTTGGAATATGTAATCAGCGACATCTTCGATGAGTTCTTCCTTGTTTCCGTACTCGGATAACATTTTTGTCTCCTCGTATCGGAAGCCAAGGTCCCAATCCAAAATCGCCCCTTGGTAGCAGGCGCTCACCAAATAGATATTCATGATGACAGAACACTCGACAAGGGTTCTTGTGTAAGGCATATGGAAATCCTCTTCCGGGTATATACGGGCGGACGCCAGAAGCGTGCCCGGGTAACTCCTATCATTCCATTCTGCTGTCACCCATTCCTTGTTCGGGTCACAGTTGCCGACGTCGTATTTCTCTGACGCCAGGTCTTGTCGCAAAAGGGCAGGAGAGGACTCCTGCATGTCCGAATACAAAAACTCGTAATCGAGACATTCCCAATCGTCACCGCCGAGCACGTAGTAACCGTGTGCGTTGACAATTTTAAAATTCGGTGCTGACATTTTTTTATTTTTAAAAATGAATCCTTATTAGGGTCTAATCATGTTGCCTCTGTCATCAAACAGGGCACCGACTGACATGCACCAGTTTTCGACGTCTTCTTCTGCGACGTTATGACCATCGAATTCCGCCTGGGACACGACGCCTCGGGCAAGCATCGCTTCCTCTGCCTGGAACCTGGCCTCATCCTTCCTTCTGCAAGGATGTTCCCACCATCCGGTGTCTGTGGCCGCGTCGCAAATCTCGCTGAATGTAAACACAGTTTTGCGCTTGCGCTTCACAAAATCTTCCGTCCTTCGGCAGAAGTCTTTTGCATCCTCCAACTTCTGGAAGCTTTCTATGAACTTTCCCTGTGGCGTGTAGACATTAAACCTTGTAAGGTCCAACCCTACAAGTTTCAATGGCGCCAACTCCACCACTTGGTATATTGTCAAATTATTAATTTGACATTCTTTTCTTTTAGCCATAATTTATTCGTTAAAATGAATCTTTATTAATCGGCAACGTAAGTGCCGCAAATGCGCAACTGCATTTTCTCGTCACCATCTTCGCCCTCGGCGGTCGAGATGGCACCGCTAACCATGTGGTCGTTATCGGTTATGACTAAATCGTAGTTGTCCATCAACCAATTAAGACAAGATTTTGCGTAATCAAGGTTACGCATCACCTTGTCGTAAATTCCGGCAAGGTCTTCGGGCTCATAGCCACTGTCGGAGTCAAACGGGCTGCCGTTGACGGCCTCCTTGCACATAGCAGAATAAAGCCCTTGCCAGCTGTGCGCGAATTTATATGCTTCATCGCGCCAATTGCTGCCCCATCGTTGGATGCAGCTAAGGAAATATTCCTTGTGGTCCATTTTTATTTGTTTTGTTAAAATGAATAGGATGCTTGTCCTACTTATGTATGTTGCCATTTATTTCGTAAAGCGAAATGGGAAACAAAGTCTCTTCGAGAGAGGGCGTGCCTAACCTACGAAGTTTGAAAACTTCATGCTCAGCGTCCCACACTACAGTGTAGGACCTGCATCCATCTGTTCGTCTGGCACCCAGGTAATACACGACTATGTCGCCCTCAAACACATCGTCCCCGTGCTTGTCTTGTTTGTAGGTGTTCCTGCCCAAGGAGTGTTCCAAGACTTCATATCTTTTCGTCTGATAAGGCTCCATCTTTTGTTCTATAAAGACCTTGCCATCTTCTTTTACCAGGGCACCATAAACCCACCCGCAGCCATCTTTTAGCATCCCTTTCCATTCGGGATGCTCTGTCGACAGAGGCGTTCTCATCAATGTATCCATATTTGTTTTTTTGTTTAAATGAATTTTCGTTATTCGGGGAACACTACGCTCCCATGCCCGTCGAAACGGGCTCCATGTCGCTCGCACATGTCGGACATGCAATCTTCCGTGATTTGTTTATCCTTGGAGATGTATCCGCGCTTTGTTAACCATATTTTGGCCTGACGACATGCCGCTTCTTTTGTCTCGACTCTCCAGTCTTTGGAGTCGGCATTGCGAGCTCCGAGTATAAAATCAGACAATGTATATCTCTCGATATTGCACTCAACATTGCCATCGTCATCCACCACATGACAAAAGTCATCAATACGGCATTCCGGACACACCGTCATACTCGGGCATGTTCCCTCGATGATGTGGTATGCGTCACTGCCGAACGCCACGTACATGCGGTTAAGCAGGCGTGCGAGTTGTTGGCTTGCGCCGCATCCGTGTTTAGCCACGGGGCAATCGTTGCATGACCTTGACGGGCCGCCACAATTGCCTTGCACTATCGCTTCTAAACCGGGGCATCTCAGGCCGCCACAATCGCCTTGCTGCTCAATATCCAACCTCGCAGCTAAAACGGGGCATTCTTCTTTGATTATTTTTTTTGCGGGACCGCCAAACTTTGCTACAAGTAGGCGCATGACTATGTTCACCCCGCTCGCCTCGGGCGACTTGGCAATAAAGCAACTGGGGCAATTGCCTCCGCATAACTTGTTATTGTCCATTTTTGTTAGTTTAAATTTTAAATGAAATAATGTCAGTATGTCCACTCTTCCAGTTTGACTTCGGGACATTGCCAGAGTAACTCCCCGAAAAAGTCCTCCACTTTTATCGGGTTTCCTTCTTCGTCGACTTTACCTTCGACGAGTCTTTCCAAGGAGTCCCTTGTGTAGCCGTAAGTCCCGACATCGAAAAAAGCGACATCGTCAACGATTGCAACCGGACGTTCGTCGTCGAAATACGCCTCAGGTATGTAACAAACGGCGTCTCGGTCCTCATGGAACGCCTTCGCATCCTTAAAAAAGTCTCCGTCGGTGATGCCGTCGTCATAATGCTCTGGGGCATAATACGTTTTCCCCTCATGGACTATTTTTTGCCCTATGAGGAGATATTTTTTTGCTCCCATATTTAAAAATGTTAAAAATAAAATTGAGCAAGTACATTTCTGGTGTACTTGCTCTCTCATTTCTAAGGGAGCAAGCACATCAAAAATGAATTGTTGTTCGGACTATGAAGTTATTTTTCGCTCGGTGCCGTCAGTGTCGAACTCCTTGCCGTTCAGCACGAAGTACCATGCCTTTGACGAGTCCGGTTTGATGCCAACGACGTCGTTGCCGTTGTCTACGAAACCGTTATGCGGCTCGATATGGCCATTGGCCGCTTTCAGTTTGTTCGCTGCAGCCACTATGGCAGCATATTCGTCACAGGCGTCCACTTCTACCGAGAATACGCGTTCCACGGTTTGCGGGACCCTTAGTGTTACTTTAATTTTTTCCATTTTGTATTTATTTTGAAATGAATTTGAACGAAGCTCCTTGTTTCGCTTGTTTGCCGGGTCTCTACTCGGCCTGACCGAAAAACTTGGTCAAATGATGGACGATTGCGTCTCCGTAGGTCTCCAGCACTTTTTTCTTCAGTTCTATTGCCGATGGATATGCACATGCCCAGGCACGGATAAGCCCACCATCTGATATGTTGTAGCCACCATTAATGTCTTTAGTGACCTTTATGCCGAACAGGTCGGCGAAATCAGATGTAGAGTCTTTACATCCCCTATAATTGTTTTTGAGCTCTCTCGCCTTAACCATCATTTCTTTTATAATGGCTTCAACTTGCATCTTGCTAAGAGATGAAATCTCTTCGTTGACCTCAATGTCGTCATATGCCGACAACAGAGAGATTTTCGGCAGGACGTCTTCGTCCTCTACGGTTTCGACATACAACTCATGATTGTTGCATGTCTTCAGCAGGGCTTCTGCTTCTTTGTGCAGAAGCGTCTTCATATCTTCAAGAGTCCAAAGTGACGTATTAGTGTACAGCACTTCGTCTCTGTAAATGATTTGAGAATAGTACATTGTTTAATTTTTTTAATGAATTTCGACTTATGCTCCAAAGTGGAAAAATACTTGCGGGCCGCAAGTTTCAGGCACCTTACCGAAGCATCCGGCCATGTCGCCATAGGTGATGTCGTCTACAGCCTTGACACGAGGCCATCGTTTCAAATGCTTGGTAATGTAGCGCAAACATGGCACGGAGACTCTGACGGTATGTTCTTCTGAGTTCCAACACACCGACCTGCTTGGCTGCGCGGTTTTATCCGCCATCTTTTCTACAAAATCGTAGAAATCCTTTTCCGCAACGGCGATTGGGAATTCAACCACAGGAGGTTTTGGGTATCGGATGACAGCGTATTCTTTGCTGACTTTCGCTGTCGCCCCCTGCGGCAACAAAACCCTATATTTAGTTACGATGGTGCCAGTAGGTACCTTTTTGTAGTCGATGTTTGCATTATCCAATGCAAACAACAACCCTCCTCCTAAGCTTGAAGAAGACCATAGGTACAACTCCCCTTTTTCTCGATAAGCTTTGTAGCCGTAGTCGTAGCAATATAGTTGTTCTAACCTTTTCATATTTTTGATTATAAAATGAATCATTTTCAACCCAACATTTCCATTTTGAAGGCAATGAAGTGCAATTTTGCGAACCTCAACGCCTCCAAAAATCGAGACTTGCTCATAGCCTTCTCCCTTATCGAGAGTCTTACGTCGCGTGTCTGAATCCTGAGGCGCCAAATTGCATCCTCAGGACAGAACTTTTTGAGTTTGGCTGTTGGCTCGGTGCCGTATAATTTCACGTACACGCGATATGTCTCGCCGTCCGCAAGCTCCCAGCACCGCTCCGCTTGTTGTTCATGTGGCTGCGCGTCATCTTTCACCACTTCAAAGTGGGAGATGTGCAGCCAGTTAGGGGTCACATACATACGACCTCCTCTCCAGAAATATCATCTGGGGATTCAGTTTCGAATACCCCGAATATGGATTCTCTCCCGTATATGCGGTCTTGCGCCACGAGAATGAAATCATCCTCGTCTATGGCGTCGCCAGGATATGACTTCACCAAAAGCCACCGTTTCATTTTCGGCAGGCCTTCGGACTCCCGCATTTCGTCGAAAAAGTCGGCTTCCCGACTGTTGGCGAAAAACGAGCCGTCAATACGACTCCCGTGTGCTTCTAAAGTTTTTTTCATATTTTTTATTTCAAAATGAATCATGTCGATTACGACATCGTTTCAAAGAATGCCTCTAACTGAAGAGGCAAAGTGTCGTCGTCAACACCAACGGTGATGATTGCGACCTTGTAGGTCACTCCAAAGCGCCATTCGTTGAATGGTTTACAATTGTTGTCGAACGACTTGAGCCATTGGTCTTCTGACGCTTGTGTGTCCAAGAAACACACATAAATGCCGACCCCGTCTTCGTCTGTTTTTTTGAATGACGGGTTGGCTCCGGCGATTTCGCCTTCGTCGTCTAACTCCACCCCTTTCGAATAAAGAAACGACTCAATATGGTCCGTGTCGTCCTTCGTTAAGGGACGGAGCGTGGTGTAGCTCATCCCTTCTTCCCCATCCTCGCCTAAAAGCATAGATGGTTTGAAGAATATATATTTGTTTATCATTTTCGAAATTTTGTTAAAATGAATCTTGCATTATGACTATGACACTTCGATAGTCATTGACGTGAATGCGGCATAATCAGCCCAATTATAGGCGCACTTGAGGTGCAAAGGGTTGTTTCTTACAATCACATCTTGTATGCTTGCCGCGAAATTCAAAATTTGCGACATTTGCGTCTCTGGTGTGTGAGGGTATTCCTTACCTATCTCGTCTCTGACCTTGTCCACGAGGGACTCAGGGTAAGACGCAAATTGGAAGGTGCTTTTGTCCCCGTTTTTAATTGTTTCGAGTGTTACAGTAACCATGTTTTTTTGGATTATAATCTGAACCCGTACCAGTCCGGGTCCGTAAAATTATTCGGGCAAGTTTGTTGGAAGCGCTTCTGTTTGCGCATCCATTCCACGACTTTCTGTCGTGTAGCTTCGTCCCAAAGGTCGGCATAATATATGCCTTCCAGACGTTCGATGGCCTTGTCCCAGACATCCTGATAAATACTCAGGTCGTCTTCGGCCAAGTCTAAGTCATTGGGGAACTCCTTTTTTAGGGAGAATATCAACACTCCCCAGACCTTGTCAACCTCTTCAGGGACTGGTTCGACCTGAATCAGGTATTGTTTTTTGTAGTTCATTTTTTTTATTTTTAAAAATAAAAGCAAGCAGCTTTCGCTGCTTACTCATATTTAAGGGTCTGCTCCCCCGAAAAAATGCCGGCATAAAGGCACGGATGCCTCACCGCCCATTTCAGTGCTGGTATTTTTCTCCATCCATTTTTTCTGTTTTTCTATGCCGCAAAGGTACGAAACACCTCCCAAACACACAATTTTTTTTCGCGCTTTTTAAAGGTCTAAATCCTTATATGTGAATGAGAGGGATGTCTTGAAGGGGCAACCCCGAGAGGCAAAACTTTCATTCAAGATGGGTTATAAGCGAAACCCATACATTTGTATAAAACTGATGAGTCCCTAGGTTCCCTAGGGACGAAATGTATAAAAACATATTGCCGGCGCGAGCCGGCGAGGGGACAGGTTGAGCCCCTAATCCCAACGGCCACTTCCAAGGCCGGGAAGGAACAACGCCGAACCGCATCTTATGACATGTAACAGTGTTATAAGATGCGGTTTTTTGTCTTCGTGTCCGCAAGGGCGCGGGGACGTGAGTAGTCGAAATGCGAAAGCATAAGCCAGGTCAAACTGGCCGCTGATGAGACTATCGGCGGGCGGCACAAGCCGCCTACAAACCCTCCGGCTCACGAAGTCGGTGGTGTGGAGGGCAGGGCTCCACGGCGAAAGCCGAGCAAACTGCAGAACCAACGTGTGGCGACGCGGCATTGCAGGTAAATGCCGATACACGTCCCGAGAGGGGAACAACCACAGAATCGGAATCCGACACTCTCCTGACAGAGTGATGAAGGGAACCCGACGGCGGACATGGCGACATGACGGCGGCGGGCGAACGACAGAGCGGATTTATTTTATTTCACGAAACTATAATAGTATCCGTTAAAAGCGGACTGATGAGTGTCAAGAAAGACACGTCAGAACCCCCAGCGGGGGGAACGGGAAAGATTAGCTGTAACGGGCTGTCGACGGGTGCGAGAGCGCCTCCGGCAGTCATCAGTAGGCGAATCCCGGTTCGTGTACGGAGCAACGCACGAATAGAATATAAAGACAGGCGGCTCCCGTGGTAGAATTACCCGGGTCGGGCATGACCCGGGGTACGTCGACCGACAGCCTCAACCATCGCTACCTATGCAACCAGGTGGCCGAGCACTTTTAAAGGCGATGGGGTAATCCTCTGACATGTAAGGAGGGGACCTGCTGTGTAGCGGTAGAGATACCGTGAAAGCCCCGGAAGAAACCGACGGGACATGAAACAAGGTCAGGTGGCAATCCATGCGCATAGGTGACTGCGCAGGGTACCTCAAACCATAGGCCAGAAGCACAACTACCTCCACCAAGGTTGGCAGCAAAGTGTAAAGTTGTGAAGTAGCGGCTTGTATGCACAGGCCTGCGGCATCGAACAGGAGCCATTACATGAGAGCTTCGCGTAACCGCTGAGGGAGAGTGTCCCACAGGTGCCGACAGAAACCATGCGTGCAAGTACGGACGTACATATTTTATACATTTTATTGAGGCCCAAAGCCTTAATAATGGATGAGGGGTTGTCTTATCCCGCCTTCGCAAGAGGGTGAGGTGGGGCGGCTCCTTGTCCAAATGGCTACTTACTTAATTTTTCAAAAGAATTAAACCCAAGTAGCATTTATACATTTTATTTTATGGCGGACGCGACTAACCGCCTTAGCAAGTCGCATAAAAATTCAAAAAAAATGGCAGGACACGTAAATATGTGTGTCTGGGACTTCAGCAGCCCATGCATGGGCGCACGCTGCCCCAGGCGGACACAATGCGAAGCGGCAAAACAGGCCGCACGCGCCAATAACGGAGGCGGCAACAATCGCCGCTACAACAACAACAGCGGCAACAATCGCCGCCACAACAACGGCAACAACAGCGGCAACCGCCGCATGCCACAGACGCCGCCGCCCTACCACGGGCCACAAGGCGGCAATGTTACGGTGAATAATATCACCGTAATCAATAACTACGGGCAGCCACAGCAACCCTCCATTCCCGAGGATAACAGCTTCTTCGGGTGGCTCAAAGGCAAAATTGCCGGAGCCGTCGGAGGAAGAACAGCAGCTGAGGCCATGTTTAAAGGCCAGCTGCCCCCGAACCACAACTAAACTAAAACATGCATTCCCCATCGCAAGATGGGGTTTATTTTTTTAAAAATCATAAAATCATAAAATCATGAGAAGAAACATAACATTCTCTGAAGCCATGTTAAGCGACTTCAGAAGCGCATGGGTCAAAAGCGGGCAAACAGAAGGACTCGACATGAGAATCGCGAACAGTCTTCTTAGGGCATATTGCCTTAACGTTCACTTGAATGTTAAAGACTGTTCTGACTACATTCTGCCCCAGAATGGGGTAGCATTGTGGTGGTTGGCAAAACTCATCGCCAACATCCAGGCGAAGGTAATGTTCGCTCCGAACATTTACCCAGCCCTGGCATGGCCATGGCGAGACGGGTTCCGTGTAAAAGCGAACCTGACTCAGACCGAAAGGGCGATGGTGGACGCGACCACCGAAGCCATATTAAATGGCGACGAAATTGCCTTCGACCCAAGTACGGCCAATGTCGTCGTCATCATCGACGATTGGCCTGGAATCGCGAAGGCGGCCCAAAAAGCAGGCATGTCCGTTCCGGAAAAATTCGAAGATGCCATTAGGCCATTTCGAATATTCAAGAACGAAGTCATGTATGCTCTTGCTGCTCGCGCAAAAATCGCGACGGCAATAAACGACCGAGCATGGCGCAGGGCAAAAAAAGGGCAGGTGCCGGAGGGATTGATACCTATCCCCTCCTACCTTGCCGCCTAAACCCACGCAAACACAAATTAAGTAGCCAACGGAGTCTTCCGCTGGCTGCTTTTTTTACAAAAAAAAATTGCAGCAATGCAGGTGAATAATTATTTTTGCAAATAAAATAAAAAAAAATGGCTAAATTTAAATTTTCAGCTGACACTCAAGCGGATTGTCATTTTTATGATGAAAAGGACGAGTGGTTTTTGCCCTCGGTGAAGGCTTTTTTTGACCCTCGCACAGACGAGGAAATCAAAAAAGAGATAATGAATGGCACAATCTGTGTCCCAGTATTGGACAGTGAATCCCAGCTACAATTCTTCATTAAATATGCAGGCTGTTGCTGGGACCTCGACTTCATCAGCTCCATCGGGTCATAGCATAATTACGATTTCATTTTAAAATAAAAAAAATATGAACAGAGGAAAATTTGCTCAACTGGGCATTGGGGACTATGTCATCGTCAAGACAATACACGAGAGGAACATGAAGAGATACTTCACTGCTCTCGACAGTGTTCTCAAAGGCGACGACGTGTCGTACCACTTCGAAGAAGAGGCTTGGCCAATCACACAAGACCATGCCGATGACGGAGCTGTGTACTCGCGCCCCTTGGACCTGTGGCTGGGTCCGGAAGAAGTGGACGCATGCGCAATAACCCCGCCCGAGAAGTGGAACATGCTTGATAGAAGGCACGGAACCACGTTCTTCAAAGAGCACAAAGAGGAGGCTTTGGCTTTCTACGGAAAGATTGACGAGGCTTCCCGAGCCAATGGCTCGGTTGTGGCGTTAATATCTTATCTTGACGACAAAGGGTGGCTAAACA
>Ga0247609_10002908_pt1 | contig 17693 bp, 23 predicted proteins | sample 172DNAGHGlowgp2_FD_193487 | JGI IMG/M metagenome (GOLD analysis project Ga0247609, IMG submission 193487) | Sheep rumen microbial communities from Palmerston North, Manawatu-Wanganui, New Zealand - 1728 DNA GHGlow gp2 | ecosystem: Host-associated > Mammals > Digestive system > Stomach > Rumen ...
CTTTTATTCTCTAAGCATCTCATAATAAACAGCCCTGTCAGACACAATGTGTTCCCGCACCATCTTCATGCCGAAATGCTCGTATATTTCCACTTTCTTTGGATCGTCCGTGGTAAGGATCAAAGGGAGCCCAAGCCGGTCGGATTCTGAAAAAGCGTATTCCATCATCTGCCGCATATAGCCTTGCCCCTGATGCTCTTTGGCGACGGCGATAAACTCGATCTTGGTGAACGGTTTTTTCTGCCTGCCAAGCTCAGATGCGAGATAGGTACCCGAATCCATGATCTCTTTGACATACCGGATCCCCTTCTTCAGGCCGAAGGCGCGCAGCGACCATTTTGCCTGAAGCAGGCTGCCAGATAGACTTCTTTTTGTTTCCGGCGTTTCAAAGATGAAATATCCTTCCCTGTTGTCACCTGCACAGTAGAGAGAACCGTTTCTGACAGCCGCCTCGAAATAGCCCCGGGTCAAGCGGTAAAAGTGTTCTTTGTCCAAATGCTCACGCATGCCGAGGTTTCTTCCGGTCATTTCATAGTCGACATAGCTCTCTGCCATTTTCCTGCATGCCGTTTCCATCTTTGCAGAATGCATTGTGCTTACTTTGCTTATCATGATTTCACACGCTTCCTGTTGTTTTGCCCGCAGATCAGCCGTCATAATCCGGGCTGCGGCTGATGTCGATGATGCGAAAATCGCAGCATGGCGCACCGTGGCCGATCGTACTCTTGCGCGCCCATTTCAGATTCCTGTGCAGGTTTCCGTACTTGGCGTCGTCGCTGTCACAGAAAGCGGGGTTCAGTTCCAGGCAGTCATACTTTTCGCACATGGCGTGATACGGGCAGGCGACGATATCAAACCGGGCCACGGCCGGGTCGATCTTCTCGGGCATCCTGTATACAAACCCGGCCTCCGGGCTGAAATCCCGCAGCGAGTGCTTCACCATCCCGGCCGGATATCTGTGGTAGTTCCCTGCAATGTGCTGGTACCACGCCGCCGGCCGGAACATGATCTCGCAGATCTTATAGAAAAAACTCCGAATGACGTCCGTAGCTTCATCTGTCGTCAAGCCGTGGGCCAGAAGCGTCTTGTATACGGCGATCGCCGGAAAAATGTTTGTCCCGGTGTGCTTCTTCATGGCCTTGGGAAGGTCCTTGTTTTCCTCCGTCAGTTCCTGAAAAAGGGCGTTTGCCTCCTCCCGGATCCTCCGGTACTCTTCCCGAGAGAATCGTTTCTTCGCGCCTGCCGCCATCAGCGATACGATCCTGTTCATCCTTGAATTCACTCCTTTTACACGATTCATGATCGCCTTGACCCGAACGGTCATTGCGGCGATTTGATCTTGTCTCCGACGACCCAATAGTCGCAGAGGGCTTCTCCGTTTGCGATCGTGTGTTCCCGGAAAAGCCTGCCGTGCTGCAGGCGGAACATGACTTCATCCGTCGAACACAGGGCGGGCATCAGCTCAGAAATGCCTTCCCGCTCACAGAACTCACAAATCGGACAGCGCGTAAAGAAATAGAAACTCCCGTCCTTGTGCCGGGATTCATCAAAACAAACGTTCCAGTTGACCGGATAGTCTTTGCCGTGCTGCTCAAACCAGGTCTCGTACTTTTTCATATCCCGGTACCATTTCTTCGGCTGCCTGTTCAGGTCGGTCATGCCGAACACGGTCCGCAGGAGCCTCGATTCCAGCACGTCGGTCATGACAAGCGCCATTTCCTCCGGTGTGATCTTCCTGCCGCTCCCCAGCCAGGCCGCTGCAAATACGTAAGCAAAATACGCGTTGGACGCCATGGGATTTCCGGGGCCGAGATCGTCCGCACGGGACAGAAGCCTTCTGTATTCCTTCTTGCCCTCCTGGATCGACCGCTCCGCCAGAGACGCGCCAAATCTTGTCCGGATACTCTTCTTGATCATCGGCGCAAACAGCGACCAGTATATTCCAACGTATTTCATTCTTTCACACTTTCTTTTTCTTTCTTTTCGCTGAGACAAAATCCGTTTCCCGCTCTTCTTTTGCAGATATGGTAAAGCGAAGGCCAAGGCCTTCCAAGATCAATTAAACAGCAAGCATGACGTTCTCCTGAAATTCTCAAAACAGCGTGCAGATCCAGGCCGCCAGCGCAGAGGCCGCGGGGAAAATCACCAGCAGCTTCAGCAGCTGGCTTTTCAGGTTGTACCCATATTTCCTGCCGTCGTACACGGGTGCCACCTCGGGGCAGTAATACTGGAAGAAACGGAAGCGGCACAGGAGAAACCAGTCAAAGAAGATCATGTCGTAGGCTTTGTAGATCGTAAAGATCAACACAAAGCGCAGGAAGAACTGTGAAAAAGAAAAGCCGCTCCGAAAACCGTCCCACACGGCCGTCACGCCCACGCCCAGGATCAGCAGAATACTGATGATCATCAGCGTCCAGCCCATGGCTTTCGCGCCGCGGAACAATTCCTCATTTCTGGGCTTTAAGAGCTCCAGAGCTTCCTTCGGGGCCGACGAGAAAAACCATTTGTTGGTGCCGTCATACTGCACGAAGGCCACCGCCGAAATGAGCAGGAGCGTGATCGCCGCACAGAATACGACCGCCAGAAAGATTGTCAAAAGCATACTGTCCTCCAGATCGTGAATGTTTTTCCTGTTAGAGCGCTTTGCGCCACCCGGCGAAGGAGCTCTTTTTACCAGTGATCCCGAACGAAGGCGACGGCCTGTTGGGAGAGGTCGGCACGCTCCGCGGCGCATGCTTCCGGAAACTGCCGCTCGGACTGAAACAGCAGCTTCAGCAGCCAGGTATTTCTGCGCATGGGAATCGCAAAGTGACTGACGTGTTCATAAGTAAAACTTTTTACTTCGTAGGAAAAACCGTGCTCCTCCAGGCGGCTTACGATCTGCGCGGCCTGCTCCGCCGAAGGCCAGACCGTATCCGATTCGGTGGAAATGAGGAGGATCGGACCCCGGATGTTTTCCACGGGGATGATCGATTCCTCTGTCACGTCTTTCCCCGTGTTGTAGGTGAGGATGTTGAACTCCCCATAGCTGCGCAGCTGTTTGAACACATCGAAATCCCGTACGACGTACGGCGTATAGCTCAGCTCCTCTCCGCGGTACGACCAGCAGGAGGTGCCCGATGGGCCACTGCGTCCGATCATTCCCTCGCTGACGAAATAGGAGGGGACGCGGGCCACCACACAGCTGATCTCCGGGAACCGGGACGCGGCGAGAAGGGCGTATTCCGAACCCTTGGAGATCCCGTCCACCGCGATCTTCTCATAGCCCTGCGCTTTCAGCCAGGCGACGGCGTTTTCCGCATACTCCAGCGGCACCCGGTCCAGATTTTCTCCGGTTTCCTCGCCTGCAAACAGGGTCACGCCCAGGGCGGAAACGCCGTTTTGCTTATAGTACCAGGCCATGGTATCGCTGGCGGAGGAGCCGCCCTCGCTGCCGGAAAAGGTGATCACCGCCTTTTCCCGCTCTCCGGCGTCATAATAGTGCCCCTCAAAGCCCTGCTCCGCAATGGTAAGCACCTTGTCCGCGTCTGTGTCGCCGGCCTTTGCTTTTACGATGACGATGACGAGAGCAAGGATCGCAAGGACAATCAGGATCCGGACCCACCGGTGGAGCTTGTTTTTCCCTTTGTTTTCTTTCATTTCCATCCCTCCAGAAACTCCAGAATCTCGTTCATGCTGTCCGCGCGGGCCTGATTGCAGGCGTCCTGATCCCGGGATTCCGCCAGCAGGATGTTCCGCATGGATTTGAGATACTTTGGGCTCCGGGACAGATCTCCACCCAGCAGGTGGCTGCCGTGTTCGTAGACCGTCGCCCGCATGCGATACGGATAGCCGCAGGCAGTTAGGATCTTCCGCATCCTCGGCACGGCCTCGTCTGATGGCCAGCAGTCGTCGTAGCCCGGGCATTGAAGCAGGATATCCGCGTGCATGTTCTCCACCTTGATCCGGGCTTCCTCGCTGGGGACGTTCTCATCGTAGCAGCCGCGGAGCATCCGTTTGAAGCCGTACTTTTTGGAAAAGGCTGTACGCGCGAGCACACTGAGAAGGTTTCGGTGCAGTGTGACCGTTGGGTCAAAGGGCAGCGGCTCGCCCCGGAAGGAAAAGGTGGATTGGTTCAGCGGCTTCATTCCCTGAAAAGCCTCTGTCGTGTGGTCATATGGGGAGGCCGCGATCACAAGCTCGATGTCCGGGATCAGCGAGGCTGCAGTGATGGCATACTTGGCCCCGGCCGAAATACCGTAGACGCCCACATGCTCGAAGCCTTCGGCTTTCAACACGTTCAGCGCGCGTTCCGCGTACTCCACCGGAGTGAGAAGCGGGTCGGCGGGCAGTCCGTCCCAATCGGCGAATCCCACCAGAAGACGCGACCATCCCGCTTTTTCGAGGAAAGATGACCCCTGCCAGGTCAGGACGTAGTCCGCACCGGAGCCGGGGAACACGATCAGGGCGCAGCCCTCATGTCCCCGCGCTGGATGCCAATATCCTACGAATCCGTCTTCCGAAAGCGTGTACTTTTTCTTCATTCTTTACTTCCTCCTGTTCTGCTTTGTTCGAGCCACCGATAAAACTGCTCGTGCAGCCGACGCATCTCATCCGGCGCTTTCATCGAATGCCGGTACATGAATCGATCCCCAAAGGAGCTTTGAAAAACCAGGCCGAGGATCCACCCCACAAGCGGCACGGGCAGCAGGCGAAAGACCTGCATTTTCCCCGGGGAAAGCCGGATCTTCCGGGCTGCGATCGCGCTGAGGTTATCCCGGATCTGCTTTGCGGTTTTTCTCATGAGCGCGGCGTCTCTTCCCGCGTGCTCGGGGTCTGCCGCCTCATAATACGCGTCGGCGATGGGTACGACCATCGCCAGATGACACAGCTGCCAGGCGTGCATGTCCGGCACGATCTGATATGGAATCTTCGCCCGGCTGAGAACACGGGCGAGATCTTTTTCTCTTCCATCTGTTTTCCCGAAGGTCGTCGGCTGGATAAGCCGCGGTGTCAGGGCCGCGTCCAGCACATTCCCGTCAAAGCCGCCGCCCGCGCCAGGGAAGGCGGGGATGATCCGCCCAGCCCCGCAGATCGCCTCCCATTGATCATAGGTCTCCAGGGAATTGACCATGGTGACGATGGTCGGACTGCTGTTTTGCCGAAGCTCCTCCAGCGCCGCATGCAGCTGGTTTTCCCGGACGGTCAGAAAGACAAGATCATAGCGGTCTTCCGGTTCAATCGCTGAAAGCACTTGAATGGGTACTTTTCGGATCTCTCCTTTGCGCTTCACAATCAGTCCATCCTGTGTCAGGCTTTCCAGCCGCCGTCCCCGCGCGTAAACGGATACGTCGTATCCGGCCTCCGCAAGCAGCGCGCCGTACAGGCTGCCGATCACGCCGGCGCCAAAAACCAGAATTCTCACGGGCCGTCACTCCTCTATTTTCTGATTCACAAAGTCCCATATCGCAGCAACATATGTCTCCGTCTGTAAAATGGGCGCAAGATGGCCGCCGAGGATATGCTCCACGATCGTTGGTGCCTCAAACAGAGCAATCAGTTCCCGCTGCATCTGCGGCGTAAAGGTGTCATCGTCATCCGGCAGAATCAGCAGAACCTTTCCTTTCAGATAGTCGAATTCCTCTTTGCGGCAGGGCGTTTGATTCATGATGTCGATGAGCAGCGACGTCATGTGTACGTCAAACGCTCCGGTGTAATCCTTGAACGCCCAGGTAAAAAACTCCCTCATGTATTGAAGCTCTTCATCTGTCGCCCGGGTGATATGGCGCAGGCTTGCCTTGATCAGCGTGGGCTTGAGCCAGGCATATGGAACATGCCCCAGCACCCAAAGCATGGGCTTCGCGATCTTTGCATACTTCTTTTTCAAAGATGCGACAGTATTCTCATTCAAACCCGCCGTTGAAAACAGGCACAGACCCTCGGTAATGTCCGGGTATCTCCGTGCGATAATCTGCGCCAGATACCCGCCGAAAGATTCTCCGACGAAGACCGTCTTTTTGATTCCCAACGCCCCCAGCAGCGCATGAACGGCGTCTGTGAGGTCCACGTTGGTATCAAGGCCTATGGGATAATCGAAGGTCAGGATGCGGTAATGCACTTCCAGCTTTTCAATGAACGAGAAATTCAACTCCGCAAGCCCCATCCCTCCGGTGAGCAGTGTGAGCGTCGTTTTTCCCTCGCCGCACAGAAGATAGCGAAATGAAATTCCTTTAATGCTGATATGCTCGAAGCGGTGTCCTTCCTGAAACGCCGCGATATCGGAAGCAAATTCCCTCATTGCTCATATCTCCTTCCGTTTTAGCAGCCGGATCCACTTCTTTTGCCTGTGTGCATAGAAAGCGCGTGCCCACAGCCATATCAAGGCGGTCTTCCAGCCGGCATGGATCTCCACCCGGTCCGTATATTGGGTATTGTTTTCATCCTTCTCGACCAGCCGGATCTCATGGTTCCACACCGGAACGTGCTCGTTCCCCTCGTGGCTGCTGACGCCGTCCGGGTCGAAGCGCAGGATATGGATCGTGTGCGTTCCGAAGGGGATCACGCCAAAGAGCCGAAAGTGATAAGAGGACGTACTGCCCACTGTCCATACAGGCACGCCATCGCTCACCGGTTCAAAGGCAGCAAAGGGCCAGGCGATATATTGAAGCGTCTCAAGCTGCCTCAGCTTCTGAAATACAGTATTTTTGCTTGCAGGAAAGACCGATGTTTTCTGAACGATCATGGTTCCTCTCCTCTGTGTAAATTCCTGTCAAAGGAGCACAACGATCCCGGCAATCACAACCGCCCCTGCAATCCAGATCAGCGTCAGGATTCCCCGCTTCTTCAAAACCTGTGGCCAGGTCTGCACAAATGGGATTTCCTCCGTTCCGGGAATCACCCAGAACCTGCTGTGTCCGACCCAGAGTCTGTCGATCACGATCCCGTCGTACCAGTTCATGACCTCGAGGAAGATGAGCGCCTGCAGATACGCCGCCCAAAAGCTTTGTATCCCGTTCCAGACACGAATGATCAGGATCAGAGCCACCGCCATGACCGCGAAGAATGCAATCATAAAGCGTTTCCGCTTCTTTGCCACGGTTTCCCGATCTGTCAGTCCCAATTTATAGGCCTTCTCCTGGACGGGCTTCGGGTAGAAATACAAACCGTTCAGCGCGTTGTTTCCCACACCGATTTTCACCATCAGCGTAAACAAGGCGCAAAAGAGGATCAGTTGCAGAACAATCATTTTCTCTCCTTCTTCACGCTCACAAGAAGTCCGTTTTCCCGCTTCACCAGTTCATACTCATGCGTCAGCGGATTCTGATCGCCGACGATACAGTAATCGCAGCATGCGCCGGTGCAGCACGTCCCCTGGCGGATGAGCGCGGCATGCAGCTTCTGCATGGCCATGTAATCGCAGTTGCACATCGCCGGCAGCACGTCCTCCATGTGGTGGCGCTTGGCGAACTCCGCATTCGGGCACTGGGTAAAGCTGTAGCGGATGATGCCGTTGTCCTCATCGTAGTCATACCCACCCATGCGGAAGGATTCGGGAAGCCGCTTGCTCTCCTCAGCTCTGAGCGCGGTCGTTTTCCGAAAAATCTTACCCGCCAGCTTATTGTCCCGTTTCCGGTTTAAATTGAAGATTTTCCCCAGCACATTGAAGCTGCCCATCATGCAGTCGTAAACATCCTGCTGGATCTCTTCGATCGGGGGCTTGTCCGGCACGACCGCATACCAGGCGAAGATCAGGATCGGGTCGTAGATGCTGACCGTGATCTTCGCGCTGCCCAATGCCGGTTCGTCCTTTAAGTATTCGCAATACTGCAGCTGAATTTTCTCCCAGAGCTCGGCAGCCGTCGGTTCGTCGTAATAGCGGCGCAGGAGTTTCTTAACGCACTTTTGGGCGTTCTTCGTATAGCACACATGCTTTGTACGGTCAATCGGCAGATCTTTTTCCCGCATGATCTCCCTATCCTTTCTTAACCGCCTGGATGCCTCCCAGGAACATCACGATCCAGCCGAAGCTCTCAAAGCCCGACGAAAGGCCATTGAAGGGCAGCGGAAGAATCCATTCCAGAAGAAATCCGATCCCGGCGATCAGCAGCGGAGCCGCCAGTGCCCAACTCTTTTTCAGCGGCAACACGCCCTTCAGAACGAGCGCAATCCAGCCGCCGGTGGAGGTGATCCCCAGCACGAAAAACGATACCCAGTACGGGACGGCCTGCACCGCGTACGACCGATTCCATGCCGCGACAGCTCTCGCCGCATCGCCCTGCGCGGCTTCATAGATGACGTTGTAGTTGTGGATCAGCGTTCCGCAGGCCAGATGGAAATAGATAAAAACCATGCAGCCCCAGATCAGTCCTGCGATATAGAGCTTCAGGAATCGTCTGTCCCATTTGTCGCTGCACTGAGAGAGCTTGTATTTCAGATATTCTATGAAACTCAGAGCCGCAATCGCATAGAAAACCGTTCCGATCAGGCCACCGATATTGGAAAACGCAATGCGCCAGTCCGCGATCGTGAGCCATCCGGAAGAAATCATAAAGGAAATACTCGTGCTGTCTTTCGGCTCGATTCCCATGCAGTAGTCGCCGATGATGGCAAGGATCATACCGGGAATGATCCATAGCATCCGCTTACATATCTTCGCGCGTTGTTCTGATGTCATACTCTTTTCTCCGTTTCTTTCTTCGATTGCCGGTGTACTGCGTCCACCTCTTTGATAAAGCGTTCTGTGTTTTCCCCGATCAGACCGCCGTGGCCCATGTCCTCAAATATCTTGCAGGTAAAGGGATAGCCCTTCGCTTTCAGTTCTTCCAGATTGGCCGAAAGCTTTTTGTCCACGGTTCCCTTGAGCCCATACCAGATATACATATTAGTGTTCCCGAAAACACTGTAATCTGTCTTCTTGCCGATCAAACACCTGTCTTGATTCTTCCAGCTTTTCCAGCTGGCCTTGGTGTAGAGGATCCGGTCAGCTTCTTCAAAACTTCGCCCCGTGATCTTTGCCAGGAACCGTTTGCGCAGTTTTCCCGCTCTGCCCATGATAACGAAGAACGTTCCTGTAAAGAAAAAGAGATAGATCTCTTTCCAAAAATCGCTTTTGATGTCGGGATAATCCCGCAGAGACATACCGTCGGCAATTGTCGTGGTGATCTCCAGCCGGTTGTCCTCAAGCACCTGCATCAGCGTGCGGCAGCCGTATGAGAGGCCGTAGAGGATATCTACCTTCCCGTCGTAGTTTTCGATGATGTAGTCCTCCAGGCATTCCGCCTCATAGGCCAAAGACTGAAATTCCGTCTCCGGTTCAGACGGGTTGAAGCCGTCGTAGGCAAGCAGTACGACATGGTATTTCTCCGCAATCTTCTTCGCTGTCGGAAGTACGCCAAGATAGCTCGTCCCACCGCCGTGTAAAAGAACCATCAGTTCTTTGTTCTTTTTGCCAAACTCAAAGTATTTCATCTCTATAAACAGATCTCCTTTACAAGCGCACACCATTCCATCGGATATACACCCAGGAGCTCCTCATGCCGCATATCCTGCTCATGAATGACGGGAGACTTAAAGTATTTTTGATACCTCTCCAAATATTTCTTGCCCATCTTCCGGGCATAGAAAACATGGATCTGTGTCTCTCCGTTATCGATCTCAATCGGGAGCGGCGTTGTCAGATCCGATCTTATCTGGTTTTTGATGCTTTCCTTTGTGATGAAGCTCATGTCGTACTTATCACGGCCCGTGATGGCAACGAATGCCCGGTTGTACGGATCGGGATCCGCCATCTGGCTTTCATATCGCTTCTGCATCAGCTTGGAATTGTAGCGGCCGGTATGGATAAAATTGTATGTGACCCTGACCATCAGAGAAGCCATCAGACCCGCCTTGAAGCTGCCTGCCTGATCCATATCGGAGCTCCCAATGATTCCAAACTTCATATGGATATTATGCCGCGCGGCAAGATGCGCAACAAAGGTGCCGCCAAGGGAACAGCCATAGGCAGCCCGGATCGTCCCGTGGTAATGCTCCTTTATGTAGGTCTCGATCTTATTCAGTTCGTCTGTGACGGAAGTATAACTTTCCGTGTCGGATTCGTCGAAGCCTGTGTAAGCAACGGCAGCCACATGGAAATCCTTACTCAGCTCGTCTATTACGCCGCCGAAGTTTCCTTTCCAATAGCACATCGTCCCCGGCAGAAGCAGAATCACCGGCTTAGATGGGTCGCCAAATTCGTGAATAGTCATTGTGTCTCCTTCCTCAAAATTGCGTTACTGCTCCCATGTGTTTCTGTCGCTGATCTCACGACGGAAATACGCGTTGAAATGGTAAGAACTCTCTTATTTCCTTCGCCATCAAATCCGGATGAGCGATAATTTCCCCATGTCCCAATCCTTCAAACGGACGTTCCTCTGCGTTCGGAAACGCCCTTTTGAGCTTTTCGACTGCTTTTTTCATATTCGGCTCTTTTGCACCGTACCAGATTGACACCCTTGCCTCCGGTTCCGGCGCAAACTGGTCGATCTGCTCATACAGGCTAAGTGCCTCGCGCATGCAGTTCCGAAGTGTTTCAAGGGAAATATTCTGCGGCACATTCTGGAATTGAGCCAAAAGCTTTTCATCATCGGCTCTCGAATAGAGTTTTAACAGCCAGGGAAGCTTTTTTCTCTCCTGTATGCTGTAAAGAAGCCTGTATTGATTCCTCGGGATGATCGCTGCCATAAGGCCGCTAAGGATGCCGATATTCATGTATTGCGGGCCGCTCATGATCAGAGAACCTACCGCAACCTTCTTCCTGTGAAACAGCATTCCGGCTGTAGCACAGCCAAACGATTCACCAAATACCATGTCAACCTGCCCGTCGAGATGTTCACGGATATAGGTTTCCAGTTTTTCAGCGGAAACCTCCGCTGTTGTAAATGTTGTTTGGCCGGTCCCGTCATAGCCGTCGGTGCTAATGGCTATGACATGGTAATCCTGTTCCAATAAGGGGATCACGTGCTCAAATTGCTTCCAACACATCATGTTGCCGGGGATCAGGACTATTTTTATTGAATGATCTGAGCCAAACTCCTTTACTTCCATTTCTGATCGACCTCTGCGTTCTTCTTAGTACAATTATTTCGACCCCACGTCCGGCAGCGCGACCAGCAATCCGCCGAGCTGCTTATAGGACGCTTTGATTTCCGCGTGTCTGTCATAATCTGTTCTTATTACTTTGTCTTTATAGCAATCAGATATACAAACCATATGATGAGCCCGGCGTTCATGCAGAAGGTGTCGATTCCGTTGGAAAACGGCGATGCTGGAATGACGAACTTCAACCCCGAAAGGAGCGCCATCCACAGAAGCGGCGTAAAAAACTGCGACCGTTTCTTAAGAACCGTTTTCCCGCGCAGGACATATCCAATTAGAAGCATAAGCGGAATGCCTATAAAGAAATAGGAAACTATCTGTGCAGGCTGCATCATATGCTCAATATCCGCTGCCAGCTTTTCTGCCGTCTCACTCATTCCGTTTTGCATACTCCATGAATACGCATAGATAAAGACCGATACAGTAAAATGAATGATTAGCCAACCCACAGGGAGGAGCGCCATCCAGAAGCGGAAGGTTTTCTTTTTCTTTTCCTCCATTATGAGGTCAGCCATTTTCACGCAGCCCAGCATGAGAAATGGCACCCCGATCGCTCCAAACAGCAGCGTAATCGTGATCTTAAACAAGTCATAGTCTGCGCCGTGTCCGGCCTTGATGACCGAAAACGACTCATTGACGATACCAGGATCGACATAGCCGAGAAGCCAGTCACCGATCCCGAAACAAACGGCGCCGATAATGCCGCATAGCCAGTATTTCTGATATTCCTTTTTCATTGTACAATCTCCTCGTATAAACCGTTAACCCGGAGTCTATTTTGAACCCGCATCAGCAAGCGCTTCCGGCTCCTTGTCGCCCAGGATCCAGTAGTTGCATTCGCCGTCGCCATCTGCCAGAGTTTTGTGCCGGATCAGCTTGCCGTGCGCCGCGCTGCAAGTGATCTGGTCGATGTAGCAAAGATTCGGAAGAAAGTCTATGTATCCATGCCGTCTGGCAAAATCGTTCAGCGGGCAGGTGTCATAGACAAACGCGAGTCCTTTTTCATGATCATCCGGATTGAGCCTTATCTTCCAGGTGTTTCCCCAAGCATTGCCGCGAAAGCGCTCCGCCTTCTTCTTGTAATTGTCCAGATACCCGTAGAGCAGCTTCACGATCCATCGATGCTTCAAAAGCCTGTTCATATTGAAATGGGAGAGCATACGGATACTTTTCCCCATGGCGGCGTCGATCATGATCTGCAGATCCTCTTTGCCAAAGGACCGGTCTACCGAATCGTAGAAAGCGAAGAAGGCATAGGCCTCCAGCATGTTGCTGGCCATTGGATTCTTTTTGCCGCCGAGATCGCCCTCCTCCCGGATCCACTTTTCGTCCAGCGCAACAGTCCTTTCCCAGCGTGCTTTCGCCTCTTCCGGCGAATAATGCTCTGCCAGCCATTTCTTCATCGCCGGTTCAAACATTTTCAGATACTTATCCATGTTATTTCAATCCCTCTTTCTTACCTGATCAATGTTCCGATTCCTGCTGCGATAAACCCGACGGCAGGGCAGAAGAGGACAGGCCACAGGATCAGATGCTCCGGGAGGCCGAGCTTTACAAGTTCGTTCTTCGGCTCATAAAACGGATCATCTTTCACACCGTCCGCATGTAATCTGCTGCCCGTCTTCTTCAGCAGAAGATAATCAAGAAAGAACAGGTCGCCGAGACTGATCAGCATCATTTCAACGTATGCTGCCCAGAACATGGGCCAAAAGCCGTTGATGTCCGCCTGACAGGCGCTCAGTATCATCCAGACCAGAACGGCAGGATAAAGAGTGACGTACATCAGGATCGTGTGCCGTCTCTCTTCCTTTGTGACAGGTCTGGCTTTTTTCTGCAAGTCCTTCGGAAACATGGTGATGAAGGAGTGCGGCTTCAGCAGCCAGAAGACAGCCACGTAGCTGTTAAAAACCGCGCTCATCGCCACTCCGTCAAGAATCGTTCTGAACCAGTTCATGATTAAAAATCTCCTTTACCATTCAGCCAAGGCCTTTTTCAGCCTTCTATCAATGTCGATCCGAGTTTCCCTGCATTCCTTCGGATGCTCTTTTCCCGCCTTGAACATAAATGAAACCAATAGCTCAGAGCCCACCGGCAGCATCATCTTCAGCATGGACTGCGGAAACGCAAAGTGTGTGCCGTGTTCATAGAGCCAGCTTTCAAAGGTGCTGTCGTGGGGCAGACTGACAAGGCGCTTCTCCATCCTCCGGATATACTTGCAGGTGTCCCACAGCACATCGTCCTCCGCACCGATGAAAATGAGCTTTCCGTGGATGTTCTCCACTTTGATCCGCTCGTTCTCCTGTATGGGGTGCCTCTTCTCGGATTCGTCAAACATCTTCCGTGAAGCGACCTTGTCGCCGCCGGCCTTGGATTCCTCCTGGATTTTCTGCCAATATTCCGGATGCCGATAAGCATAAGGCAGATAAGGGAGTGGCTGATCCTGCCATGACACGGAGGACTCGTTATCGCCGGGCCTCTCTGTAGCGCCGTCCTTGCCGTCGCGGTAAAAGCCTTCCATGACAAAGTCCGGAGGCGAGATCGCGAGCGTCAGAGAAAGATCCGGATAGTAAGATGCTGCCAGCAGCGCCATCATCCCGGTGGTGGATGCGCCTACAATGCCGAGTTTTTCGCATCCCTGTGCTTTCATAAACGTGATCGCTTTCCCGAAGCGCTCCAGCGGATAGTTGTGATGTCCGTAGTCCTTCTTGTCAGGGCTCATCGCCATCACATGGATGCCCTGCTGATTCAGCCACTTTGCTCCAGACTTAGCCATGCGGTCCTCCGAGCTGTCGCCGAGCATGATGATAAGCCCTCTGCTGCTTTTGCCGGGAGCCGGATACCAGGCTCCGTTAAATCCGTCGGATTCGATTCGAAATACTTGCTTTTTCATTGCAGATAGCCTCCTTACAATAATGTGCAGATCCATGCGGTCAGAAGCGCGGCAAACGGCAGCATGATGCACTGCCGGATCTGCTCCTTCCGATTAAAGCCAAAGTTGTGATAACCGGCGCAGCCTTTCGTCTCCGGAATATAATGTTGGAAAAACTGCGTCTTCGTGATCAGGATATAATCCAGACCGATGATATCAAACGCTTTCACGCCGAACAGAATGACAAGAAACCGTACAAGGAACTGACCGAAGGTATAGCCTCTTTGTACGCCGTCCCAGCCGCCGTACACGATCACGCCGATGAATCCCACCAAGCAAAGCACCATGATGATCCAGCCGATCGCAGGCGCAGCCGGAAAAGGGGGCTTATGCTGCTTTGCTTTTTCTTCAATGTCCTTGGGAAAGAACTCCAGAAGTCTCTCCCAAGGATAGAAGTAAGTTGCAGCCCATATCATGAGAAACAGCAATGCACACATGATCAATGTCAGAATAATTGTTGCCGTCATCGCTTTACTCCTTTTCGTCTTGTGTCAATTGTAAGCAGGGTCTTTCCTATCGTCAAAAAGAGATGTGCCTTCCCATTCATATTCTCCTCGGAAGTTTTCTTCTCATAAATCTTTTCCCAGGTAAGTCAAGATATCACGGTAAGCTTCCCTGGATTCCCTGCAGACCGGATAAACGGGAAATGCGTGGAACATATGATCCCGGAGATAGAAAGACGCCTTCACGTTTTGTTCCTCCATGATTTTCCGGAAAGAAGGGACGGCGAATGCCAGCGTTTCATTGGAGGCGTAATAGAACCGGACCTGCTTCAGTCCATGATAGTTTCCCACAGTAGGATGCTGGACCCAGTCTGGATATTTTCCCCAGTGTTCGCTGATGGATTCGAACGAATAGACGAAGGAAGCCGAGACCATGGCGTCTCCGTCTTCCAGCATTTCCATCCGTTTTCTTTCTTCTTCCGTGATCGGCACACAGCCCGGCGAAACACAGATCACTTTTCCGGGCTTCTCCAGATCTTGCCGGTACTCATTGATGTATGTAATGAGATCCAGCGCCTGCGACCCACCGGAAGACACTCCTATGACAGAGATGTTATCCGCTTCATAGTCTTCCAGAATCTTCCCATATGTCTCCACGATCATTTCCATGGTGTCAAGAAGGGAATGTTCCGTTGCCAGCGGATAGATCGGATAATAGACAGGAACGTTTGCGTCCCGACCTAGTTTGACCGCCATTCCAAGCTGAGACTTCCACGCGTTCAGCAGTCCGCCGCCGCCCCATGTAAACAGAACAGCATGATCTCTGCAGCTGTCAGGCTGTGTGATCTTCACGCAGGGGTATATCCCGAAGCTGGTCTGAATATCGATCTGCTCATAGATCGCCTTGTGATCGTTTGGCATGATAAAGGGATGCTTCCTGTTATAGGAAACGGCTTCCTCAAATGTCTTCTGTGATCCCTTTGCCAGTTTTCCTTTCATGCCGGAAAGCTGCAGGAATTTAATCAGCATTCTGGATGTAAGGCTCATGACTGTTCCTCCTGACCGTTACTCTTCTTTCGGCATCGCCTGATCACCAGTGATTTTGAATGAAATCGACCGCCTGCTCCGACAGATCCATGCGTTCCGCGGCGCATTCCTCCGGGAATTGCCGCTCAGACCGAAACATCAGTTTCAAGAGCCAAGTGTTGCTGCGCATGGGGATCGCAAAGTGACTGACATTCTCATACGTAAGACTTTTTACTTCGTAAGAAAAATCATGCTCCTGCAGATAGCTCACAATATGCGCGGCCTGTTCCGCCGAAGGCCAGATCGTATCCGCTTCGGTGGAGATGAGGAGGATCGGGCCATGGATGTCTTCCACAGGGATGATCGATCCATCCGTGACGTCTTTTCCTGTATTATACGCAAGGATGTTGAACTCCCCATACGTGCGGAGCTGCTTCAAGACATCGAAATCACGTATTATGTATGGGGTATAGCGCAGCTCCTCCCCGCGATACGACCAGCAGGAAGTACCGGAGGGGCCGTCATGTCCGATCATGCCCTCGCTGACAAAATAGGATGGGACACGGGCGATCACACAGCTGATGTCGTCAAATCGGGATGCTGCCAGAAGGGCGTATTCCGATCCTTTGGAAATCCCATCAACGGCGATCTTTTCAAAGCCCTGTTCTTTCAGCCACGCGATGGCGTTTTCCACGTACTCCAAAGGAACACGGTCCAGATTTTTTCCCGTCTCTTTTCCGGCGAAAAGTGTCACACCCAGCGCAGATATGCCATGCTGCTTATAGTACCAGGCCATGGTATCACTGGCGTTGGAACCACCCTCACTGCCCGAGAAGGTGATCACTGCTTTATCCCTTTCCCCGGAATCGTAGAAATGCCCTTCGAAGCCTTGCTCGGAAATCGTAAGGATAATGTCCGCATCCGTGCGGCTGCTCTTTATCTTGTAAATGCCGAGAGCGGCAACAAAAACAGTAGCAACGATAATGACCATGAGCCACCAGCGGCGCTTCTTTTTATCTCTATTCTTTGCCATCGAAATCTCACCTTCTATTTTCAAGTGGCTAAACAAATGTTAGCAGTGTCTAACCGATGACCAAAATAAAAGCCCATCACACAGCCGTCCATCTTCGTCTCATCTGTATGATGGGCGCAAAGTTCCAGTTAGTCGCCGCTTATTATTATACTCTGCAATGGCTTTCTTTTCAAGGATGGCGGCTGAAAAATCCCGGAGAATTTGTAGGTGTTCATACAACAACATGATTTCCAATACGGATGGTGTTTTCTTTCGCTACCATCCCTTCCTTAACAGTTCCTTCTCCGTGTGTCCGGTGAAAATGAATGCCGTCCGCATCGTTAAGGGATATGCCAAATCATATGCCAATTTCCCATCAAAGGTTATAGGTTTTTATAGACGTTCAGGATTGTCGCTTTTGAGAAGATGTCAGGTATATAGGCGTTTATAGGGTATTAGAGATTATCGCCGGTCGGTGACTTCTATATCCCGACAATGAAGCCAGTCGGCAAGAACAAAGGAACCAATGATGTGCATAAAGATTGCATATCGGGAGAAGCCCTCTCCCCCGCCGAAGCACCCTGCTGTGCCGGAGAAGGCACAACCTGCTGCGTTCCCGCCGAGGAAAAGATCGACTTCACCGGCGTCGAGATCGAGCCCCTGTTCAAGGAGTTCGTTGACTTTGAGACCTTCAGTAAGTCCGATTTCCGCGCAGTCAAGGTGCTTGCCTGCGAAGCCGTACCGAAGAGCAAGAAGCTCTTGAAGTTCACGCTGGACGACGGCACAGGCACGGAACGCACGATTTTGTCGGGCATTCACGCCTACTATGAGCCCGAACAGCTCATCGGCAAGACGCTCGTTGCGATCACGAACCTGCCGCCCAGAGCGATGATGGGTCTTGAATCCTGTGGTATGCTGCTTTCCGCCGTCCACAAGAAGGACGGCGAGGAACGATTGAACCTGCTCATGGTTGACCCGCACATCCCGGCCGGCGCGAAGCTGTACTAATCGCATAGAACCTCAAACACCCCGGAGAAATCCGAGGTGTTTTTATGTACTTTTCAGACTTGCGTAATCGAATGTTCGACGGGCTGAAAAGCCGTTATCCGTTCTTCTTGCTTTACCGTTTGCCATTCTCTATTTTTTGCTGAAGGGCATCAAATAGCAT
>Ga0247609_10002912_pt1 | contig 17668 bp, 19 predicted proteins | sample 172DNAGHGlowgp2_FD_193487 | JGI IMG/M metagenome (GOLD analysis project Ga0247609, IMG submission 193487) | Sheep rumen microbial communities from Palmerston North, Manawatu-Wanganui, New Zealand - 1728 DNA GHGlow gp2 | ecosystem: Host-associated > Mammals > Digestive system > Stomach > Rumen ...
TTCTCGGTGTCAGATTCAAGATCTCTCCCGAGTCCTTCTATCAGATCAATCATGACCAGACAGAAAAACTCTACTCACTGGCGATCGAAGCGGCCGCTCTCAAGAGTGGAGAAAAACTCCTCGACGCCTACTGCGGAATAGGAACGATCGGACTATGCGCGTCAGCTTCCGTGGAGGGCGTTCTTCTTACAGGTGTTGAATTAAACAGATCGGCATGTTCTGATGCACGTGAAAACGCGAAGATCAATATGGAGAAGAACGGTGCTTTTGGCAAGGCAAGATTTATATCTTGCGACTGCACGAAGTATATGCTCGAAGCCTCCGCGAAAAATGAAAAGTATGATGTGGTATTTCTCGATCCGCCGAGAGCCGGAACAACGCCGGAGTTTATCGCCGCATGCGAAAAACTTGCTCCGAAGAGGATCGTATATGTTTCTTGTGATCCGACGACGCTCGCGCGCGATCTCAAGGAGTTTCAAAAGCACGGATACAAACCGGAATACGCGATCCCGGTCGATATGTTCCCGCTGACGGAACATGTCGAGACGTGCGTACTTTTATCCAAACTTTCTCGTGCGCCAAAACTTGAAGTAACCGTAAAAATGTCTGAACTGGATATCACGGAAGCAGAGGCAAAAGCTTCCTATCAGGAGATCCAGGATTATGTTATGGAGAACACGGGGCTTCATGTCTCCAACCTTAATATTGCGCAGGTTAAGCGAAAGTACGGAATACTCGAGCGGCAGAACTATAATCTCCCGAAAACCGATGGAGCAAGACAACCTCAATGTACTCCGGAGAAGGAACGGGCTATAGTTGATGCATTTCGGCATTATAAAATGATCGATTAGGTGTTTGATTTAAGTGGATAATGCTCAATGTGCGCAAGCGTACTTTTGCGGTTGCTATGTATATTATGGTGTAAACTTGCAAATTTCAACATAAAACTTGCAAATTTCAACATGATCCGGGAGCCCGGATTTTTTTGTGCAATAATCTCTCCGAATTATAATAAGGGGGGATTTAATATGAAGAATAAAGCCTCGGTGTTGATTGAAGAAGAAAAAGAAGTAGAGAAAGAGCAACTGGATTATGGAATAGCTTGCATTGTTGCTCTTGCAATTCCACTAGTGATTGCAGCTATTTTCGCTGTTATCCTTGAAAGAGCGATTGAAATGGTGTTGCTGATGGCATGTCTCTTCCCACTTCGAGAACATGCAGGTGGTTTCCATTTTAGTAATCGACGAATGTGCTCAGTAGTTTCAACGCTTATATTCATTCTGCAGATTCTTGCAATAAAATACTGGGAGGTTCACAGATATATTGCTATAGCAGCATTTATAGTCGCCTCAATTCCGATAGCATTTTTTGCACCGGTAGGAAATAAGAATAGGAATCTGGATTTATACGAAAAGGAAAAGTATGGAGATCGAGCTAAAACAATTTGGCTTGTGCAAACATTTGCGTTCTTCGTGCTATGGATTCTTAATCTCTCGAGATGGTATATAATCATATTAGTTGCAGTAATGACTGTCGGTATGTTGGTTTCAATCGGGTACATTCAGGAAAAGATTGGTTACAGGAATAGGGAAGAGAATGTATAAGATCGGTATATGCGATGACGAAAAGAGTACTTGTGCGGAATTAGAGGATATTATTGATGACTTCTTTCGCGAACGAGGAGAGAAATGCGAAATTCAAGTGTGGTATACTGCAGAGTCATTGCGTAATGATATGATAAAATTTCGTCCGGATGTTCTTTTCCTTGATATCGAGTTTCCAACTGAAAATGGAGTCTCGGTCGGAAAATTTATTCGCGATGATCTAAATGATCAGATTATGAACATCGTTTATATCTCTCACAAAACGAATTATGCGATGGAGTTGTTTCAGATTCATCCATATGACTTTTTAGTAAAACCGATTAAAAAACGGCAGATTATTGCAACCATTTCTAAAATCCTTGAACTGGAAGAGATTGAAAACAAAGAATTCAAGTACGTATATAACAGGGAGGAACATAGAATCCCTTACGGTTCAATCCTGTATTTTTCTAGTGAAAACAGACGTGTTGTTATTCATAAACGGGACGGTTCAGAAGAAACGTATTATGGTAAACTCAATGATATCGCAAACAAAATGCCGTTTAACTTCTTTGTTGCATCGAAATCGTATGTGATCAATATGAAACATGTCACAATGTGGAAGCGAGATTATGCAAAAATGACGGATGGAACGGTAATACATATTTCTCGACCCAATAGAGATTTATTTGAGAACACAATCCATAAGTATACCATAAGGGGGGGGTGAATTGATATGAGAGAAGTGTACAAATTTTTATTCATTCTGGCCACAGAGATTGTGCGTGTTGTAATAACGAGTAAGTTCGCAGTTTCATTTATGGATAAATCGGAAGAAAGCATAAAGAGAATTCTTGCGTATTCGGCCTCCGTAGTATTAACTACTACGGAATACTACTTCTTTAACGTTTCCTGGTTGAATCTGCTTAGTACTTTGGTGGGCTTGATTATTATAACGATTCCTTACTATGGAAAACTAAAGAAGAAAATCCAATTTGTTCTCTATGTCCTATCCATAAGTTGTATCCTGGATTTATGTGTATATGCGTTGTTATCTTCAACTTTTGATTATGAGAATTATTCCACTCCGGCAAGCATTCTTTCATTGTTCTTCTTATTGATAGTACAACTCATTACGAAGAGAGTTCTGGCTAAGAACAAAAGCGAAGAGTTAAGTTCTCCGCATTGGTGGAGATATATTGTTTCGCTTGTGACATGTATTGCAGCGTCGCTCGTCGTTATTATGGATAAATCGATCTCTCCGTGGAGCCTTTCTGCAGTATGTGGGGCATTCCTTTTCATCAATCTTATCGTTGTATATTTGTTTGAGGATCTTATAAAGACAAAGCAGAATGAATATGAGAATCTTATTCTCAGTGATCAGGCTAGGGCTTACGAAAAAGAATTGACAATGCAACAGGAAAATGTTGATGCTATCCGCGCGTACCGACACGATATGAAACATCATTTATTGGCTATGAGAGTTATGAATAAAGAGGGCAAGGTTGACGAACTTGATCGGTATATAGTACAAGTGTCGGAGGCTCTTAGTGAAATAGAACCAATTGCCTATACGGGGAATGTCGGAGTTGATGGTGTTCTGAATTATATGCTTCAAAAGGCGAAGCATAATGGAATCGATGTTCAATTGCATGTTGTTATACCGGAGGATTTAGATATTCCAGTATTTGACATGAATATTATCCTTGGAAACTTGATTGAGAATGCTATTGAGGCCAATGAGTGTGTAGATAAACCGAGAATAGATATTCTTATGAAGTATGTTAAAAACGCATTGCTCATAGAAATATCAAACACCCACGTAAACACTATAGACCTGATAAACAATGAGATGGTTTCAACCAAACAAGATAAAACTACCCACGGATATGGGATAAGAAATGTAAGAAAAGTACTCTCTAAGTATGAACACTCGCTCGTATTCGAAGAAAACGAGGACATCTTTGTAGTAAGAGTCATGTTGAGAAAAAAGTAAAATTATATTGATATTTGTGCAAATTTCAACATAAAACCTGCAAAATTCAACATGAACATATTTTCCAACTTCTCACATAATATGATGAAATCATCATAGATGTTAGGAGGGATGCGGGTATGAAATCTGAAAAATCGAAGAATTCGATGAAGAAGGTTGGGAAGGCTGTGGTTCTTCGTATAGCTGAACACTATGCTAATGTTACGTGCCCACTAGTCGTGTACCAGCCAAAGATGACAGAGTCTGTGAAAAGACTCAGAAAGTTTTAAGGAGGATGAAAACATGCGTAAAAGATTATTAAGTTTGATCTGCACGGTGGCAGTTCTGTTTACAATGTCGCTTCAAGTGTTTGCTGCAACGAGTACCGTAACAAGTACTATCTATTTTTCCGGAGGTGGAACCGGATACTCAGATGCATCGTATCAGCTTTACAACACGTATCTTATTGTGCCGGGAAGCAATTTGCACTACGATAAGTATCACGTAAAACTTACGTCTTTCAAGTTTGATTACTATCCGCAAGACAATAAGCCTAATTCTGACGTGAGGTTCAATTTCCGGCTAGCTAAAACACTTGGTGTGGACTCTCATGAAAACTGTGCTTCAGTTATTCACATATATAGTATCGATGGAACTGGCACAGCTTGGTTGTGGGAAAATGGTGGGAATTCTGCTGACAAGAATGCTATGAAAACCAATGTTTCCAACTACTCAACAACAGGCTGTGGACTTACATGTCAGTGGTATTTGTACATGACATGATTCTGAGGAGACTATATGATACTAAGAAAACGTATAGGAACGATTCTAGTTTCCATAGTCATACTGACTTCAGCATGTAATTCAAAGAGTGACATTGGGGGAAGTGATCCTTCCCTCGATGTTACTCCGATTGCGTCTCGCAGTCCCACAAAAAGCACTGAAAGCAATCCTTTAGATGATTCTGGCACAAGGAACCCTATATCGTCCAAAGAGAAGGAAAATATTGGAACCATGGACGATTTGTTTTCGGAGAATTTTATTGTTCTAGATAACAGTGGTGGATATGTGAATATATACAAAATATCAGTTGATCTTCCTTTTCAGAGAGGAAGGCAGTGGGCAAAAGATCATCCTGGGATTTTTAGTGAATTAGCATCTGTAGATGCGACTGGTTGGGCGTTCGATGATAATCTGTTGTTTGTTAAAGAGTGGTTTTTTGGCAATCAGTTTTCTTGTTATTCAAAAGAAATCCCTGAAAGAGGAGAAATCCCAGACGATGTCGAGGTGATTACTTATTCTCCACCCTTCGGAATAGTAAAAAATACTCTGGATAAGATATACGTTACTTCTATAGACAGTATTCCGGGGTGGAAGCAATTGCCGTTTGATGCTGTTATTGGCGAGATTTCTCCAAAGTATCAAATCATGTGTTTAGAATACAGTAGGGATGATTTCCCTCAAGATGCAAAATTGACTCCATCAGATACACCCTATTTCCCTCAAGAATATGAGAATATACGTTATGTTGGACTGGCCGAGAAGTATATTGATGGCATACCTGTTGGTGGAACGCTAAACTATATGGCCGGGCCAACAGGTGTATATGAATATGATAGTATTTTGGAACACGCTTTAGGAACAACATTATTGACAAGTTTATCGAGTCCGTACATAAATCAAGATGTTGCAATTCAGATGATGCGAACGGGCGGTTTTGAAATAAATGAAATAGTGAAAGAAAAGTGTAGGGTTTGCCCGCTGGAAGAATGTACAGAAGGCATATCAGATGCGTTGACATATCTGCCCTTTTCTGCCGGAGATATTAAAATATTTGCTGCAGAACTTGTTTATATGCCACTTAGCGAATTTGACGTGGATAAACTGAATTATTCCGAGAATGCGGCAACTTATCTGATTCCTGTATGGAATCTCTATTTTACCTCGGGGCAAGGAATTCCGGCTTGTTGTATAACAATTGATGCTATTACAGGGTGTTCAATCTATTCAAAGGAATACTCTATCCAGGATTCTCGACTAGAAGAGCACGACAACGAAATGTAATCCTGGAAAAACTTAATGAATCGAATCAGAGTGAGGCATTTATGCATAGTATAAAGATAAAAAGGATTCTTCCGTTATTCTTGATTATTTGCATGTTCTCTATATCGGGAAATTCATGCAAGAGGAACACGAGTAAGGAGAGAAATGCTAGGCAAGCTGGTCAATATGGTTATAAAGGAATTTATCTTGATCTTCCGGAAAAGGAGGGTTACAAAATATACGATATAGGGGACATCTTTATGGATCAAGAAGATTCATATTGCCTGTCCGTGATATATAGCCATTATAATGAAAACGATAATACTCGTGAATTCGTTACTGACATTCTAACTGTGGACAGAAATGGAAATATAACATATACGCTTGAAATTATGGCACTACAAGTTGTGAGAGCTGTATTCGAAAAGGAGTATGTTTATTTTGCGTATAGTGATAAAGATTTGATTGATTTGCAAAACAGCGAAAAAACACAATCAGAATTAACTGCAGATCTTCTCTTTTTTGACAAAAAGACTGGAAATGTAACTCGTATTATTCATCCGGAGATAAATGCAGGAGCGGTTTATAAATTGTCTGATGGGTTTGCCATTATAGGTGATAATAGCATTGCAAAATATTCTTGTGATGGAACCCTGTTATCGACGATTCATACTGAATTTGATATGACACCTACAGAGTCTTCTGTGTTTGAGTCTCTTGGAAAAACATACTTGCTCACTAGCGATAATGAGTGGATATCAGATTATTATGAACTGGATTTTACAACGAAAAAAGTTGAATACATTATCGGAACAGACAATCTGAATGCTGACGTAGAAACATGTTCGAGAGAGTATTTTTTTAGTCAAAAAGGCGAGTATAAGGTTGATTTAAGCAACATGCAAATTCAGCCCCTTGCGCTATGGAATGATATTGATATCCGTCCCAATAAAATGAGTGATGCTGAGAATCGATTTGTTGCTTTGGATGATACTCATTTCGCACGGAAAACTGTTTATAGAGATGGGACCGGCGATGTTGGCTTTTTCACTTATGATAACTCAATCAACAGTGATCGTACACGGATCACTATAGGAGGATATGGTGTATATACTGATGAAATCCTTCAGTGGGCGGTTTATGATTTCAACACGAATAATGAACAATATAGGGCTATAGTTGAGGATTATACTGAAGAGTTTTCGTACGATACACCACAGGAAGCTCAAACTGCCAAACTAAAACTTATGAAATACTTTAATGAAGGTCATACTCCTGATATTTTCTATGGTGACAGTTTTGATTATGGGTATCTAGGTAATGCGGGAATGGTTATGGACTTAATGCAATTCTTTGACAAAGATAACGAGCGGAGCCTTTCAGAATTTCCGTTGTCCATACAGAATGTGCTAATGCCAGATGAAGCGCATTGTTACTCAGTGTTCTCAAGTTTTTCAACAAGCGGGTACTGGGGGTTAAAAAAAGACTTTTCTTCAAATCAGGTCAGTCTTTCTGAAATTCGAGAGTTGACGAAGAATACGGAAAAACAGTTCACTTGCGAACAGTCCGCACCAAGCATTGCCGGAGAAGCATTGACATACAATTTTGCTGGGCTTTGGGGAGCATATGGAAAAGACAAAGCTGTTACACGCGAAGAGATTCAGGAATTTGTCAAACTGACAATTGACTTAGGAATAGATCCATCCATCTCCTGGGGAGGTGTATGTGATTTCAATGATGTGTATAATGGATTATATTACCTCTCGAGCGCTGGACCATCAGATCTTTTTTCGCTGGCGCAGGCAGAAAAAGATGCTCATGATCGATTGGTATTTGTCGGGTATCCATCAATAAGAGGTTCTGTTCACCTAGTAATTCCGTATGGGATGGTTGGAATATCCTCTTCAACTAAGTATCCAGAGCAATGCTGGGAATTCCTGCGTGGATTACTCAGTAATAATATCCAGAAAAAGATAGCATTGTCCGGAAGAATACCAGTTAACGAAGAGGTAATTGAGTTGATGTGTCACACTGCGCTTGATCCTGAAAATGCAAAAGATGAAGATATGAAACGATATGTCATAGGGAAGACTGCAGTAAGCCAGGAAGCTGTAGATGATTTCCTAGAACTAGTTAATTCGATTGATACAATTCGCACGATCGACTGGGGGGCCTACAATATCATTTGCGAAGAGATCTCTTCATATTACACACAGGATCGTTCGATAGAGCAGATAACTGATACACTAGACAAACGATTAAGCTTGTATGTTCAAGAAAACTATCAATAATGCTGGGTAAAGTATCAGAGTGTGGATGGAGGGGTAAAAAATGGAACAGACAACTGTATCAATAGAAACATTCATGAGAAAACAAATAGTAGCCTGCATTTTTCTAGTGTTGTTTATTGTGAGTGGAGTTGGTTCACCTGTGAAAGCATATTCAACTATGCATATAATAAGTAACTTGACGATTTCCGCAGGTGGAAGTGGATACTCAGATACTCTGATTATTCCAAATGATCCGAACGGAAACAGCACAAGTTTTGTTACTTATCACATTTCACTTGAATCTTTTCATTTTGAGTTGTATCCCCAAAATGTTAAGCCAAATTCCAATGTGAGATTTAACTTCCGGCTGGTTACAAATGCGTCGACAAACTATGGTGAAGTTATCCATTTATATGATGCTAATACGTCAGTAACTGCGAGCATTTTTACAGACTGTGGAAACAGCGGGGTTTCTGTCAAGATTAAAGGCAATGTATCAAACTATTCTTCGACGGGGTGTACTATGGTTATTGAGTGGTATCTTAATACTATTTAATCATAGTCCTGCTTCATCAGCTCTGTCCAAGACTTTCATGGCGGTGTTTCGCGACACATTACAGATCCGTGCTATATTACGTTCGCTGAACCTTAAGACTTTTCAGCCTCAAGATCTGATCTCTCGATACTTGGTCATATTCAAGACTTTCTTGTAATTAGTCATAATCTTTTGTGCCATTACACAGAGTATATCTGTATTTCTGGGGTGGATCTCAAACTCCAGACAGGTGGCTCAAGAGAGCCTGGAATATTCATTCGTAACCCCAATGTGATTAGCATTCACTTCCTTTCCAACAAAATACTATGGGTGCTATAATATCAACGTAGAGTAGCACTCTGATTTTGACTGCATTATTGTGCTGAGTGCTTTCAGCATCAGTTGCATTATGGACCTGTAACCCAAGGATAGCATGCGTGAGAAGTGGAGGACGATCAATTGGATTTGTTAGAAAAAGATGGTTTGAGTATAGACCTTCTAAGCAAACTATCATATAGATCAGTGCTGAATCTTAATCTCAAGCAGGATCTTCACTATTTCAATAAAGCAGAGTTGTTGTCAGAGATAGAGAAGGTAATTGAATGGTACGATGCGACAATCTCCGATTACGAGATTCCAATCGACTATAGGATAAAAAGTGTTCAATCTGCTACATTGAAGTATCAGAGATACTTCCCGGATCACCAGGCACGTAAAGTGTTTAATGATTTGTTGGGATTCCGTTCGCTATGTGACAACTATGATGAGGTGCTGTCTCTTGCATCGCTAGAAGGAATCCGATTTGCTGATATGACAAAGGGGAAAGCGATCGATGATGGGTATAGGGGCATTCATGTGTACTACCAGCGAGATAGCAGGAGTTATCCAATTGAGATTCAATACAACACCTACTATGACAGGCAGTTAAACAACTGGTTACATGCCTATCTTTACAAGCGAGAGTATCCGGACACAGTTGGCCAGACTATGCGAAAGGCATACGAGTGTGGTAGAATACACAATGAAAATGACTTTAAGGAGGTGTTGGAAAGTGTGTTATCTGATTGCCAAGGATATTGATAAGCGTGGCTGTGTTGCTTTGAAAACGCAGCATGGAAATCATCTTGTTGAGTTTAAGCGGAAACTGATTAGTATCGTAGGCGTTGATAAGATTCAGCTTGTTACAATTAGCAGACCTTCAGCCTTCGGAGAGTATGAGCCATACAATATAGTAAGTGATGAGGAGTCTTTTGAGAAGGCCGTCACAGAAATGGCAAAGTGATGATTTGATTCGGATACAGAATGTCCGACAAGGGTTGATCGTACGCAAGACAAATTTCCATAGAGAAAGACTTATGAAGTGCATACAAACATATATCCTTGATGATAAAGGGATGTTTGAAAACAACATTGAAGATGTTAGAAGAAGGATCAAGAAGATATTTACAGACCGTGACTTCTCAAAAGCTGTTGAAAACAGCGGCAAGGATAACTGGCTGAGAATAAAAGCTTTAGTGGCATTTGAAAGAATACTTGAATACTTGGAAGTCTTGCGATGATTGGGAGAGTTTTTTGAAATTATTGTAAGTTTGTCGGACGCTTGTTGGAGTTCTCATCCCCAACTTATCTCCGACTAATGTCGGACATTTGTTGGACAATTGTCGGACTGTAAATGTAATAATACCAGGCATTTGCCGTGATTAGGGCGTTTTAACGAACGCCCTATTTCTTTTGCAAAAATGTTTACAATTTTGCCTATTGAAACGAACAAATTTTCGTGCTAATATCTGCCCAATAAGCGAACAAATGTTTTCGTTGATTCCCGGGAGGAATCCTCGCCCTCCCCTGTACCTTGACAACTGAATAGCAGATCTAACTTCTACAAAGACACTTGCGCGTAGTCACAGGCCGAGCGTTGAAGCGATGAACGAGCATCGTGAGCCGTCACACCCAATGAGCGTTGAAGCAAGAAGGGATAGCTTCCCTGGGAGTTGGAGATCCGAAGAAACCCCTCTGGGGAGACTTCATGTCCGGGAGTGGACGATAAATACGGACAAAGAGATGTGAGCAGTAAAGCTCCTTAAACAATCACAGCAAAGGAGGTGTTCTGAGAAGGCATCAGTACATATGAAAGGATGTGGAATAATGAACGAAGAAGAGTTTAAGCCGCTAGAAGAACATTCCTTGCAGGAACTGGCGGAAAAAGAATTTGTGCAGCGCGATCCTCTTATCGAGCATATGTTGCCACCACAGGGAACACTTCTGTTTTGTGGAAGCTCCAAGATTGGCAAATCCTGGCTGGCATTTGATATGGGATTGCATATAAGCAAAGGAGAAAGGTTTTGGGGCTACGATGTCAGACAAGCCTCTGTCCTCTATATTTGTCTTGAGGATGGGGAACTTCGACTTCAGAACCGGATGTTTAAGATCGGTGAAGAAGGTCAGAAGAATTTCTATTATGTAACAGAAATTGGAACGACAGAGGAGGCCATCCTAAAACAGCTTGAGGACCAGATGGAAAAGCATCCAGAGATCGGACTGATCATCATCGATTCATTGACAGCGCTAAGAGCCAAACTAGCCGTTGCCAATAACAATGCTTTTATAGATGACTACAGGATCCTGAATGCTTTTCATCACTTTACAGATAATTATCATATCACACTTCTTATTGTACATCACGTAAGGAAGATGAGATCTGAGGATCCGTTTGATGATATTGCCGGAACGAACGGGTTGTCTGCCGCGGCAGATGGATCGTTCGTTTTCCGGAAGGAGAAGTTTACTGATGACGAAGTGAAGCTCTATGCCAAGTGCCGTGATACCGGACAACATATGTGGACGATCAGATTGAATGAGGAAACCTGCATCTGGAAGATGATACACGAGAGTTCTCCGATGGAGGATGTACTCAAGAGTGATCCGGATCTGAAGAAGACAGTCGAGTTCATTCAAAAAGAAGGAAGCTTCTTTGGAACGGCGACAGAATTCTGTGAGAAGATCGGTGTTGAGAAAAAACCTCAATCCCTCAGTGGAAAACTTTTCAACCATAGAAGAGAACTTGCGAAGCTGGGGATCGATTTCGAACGGTCAAGAGGAAACAAGGGAGCATTCTTCAGTTTTTCTCTGATAAGTGATGAAGTGACGAACATGTCCCCACCTCCGTTGATCGAAGACAACATACAGCCGCAGGAGTTTGTGACGAACAGTGACGATGTGACGACTTTTTCTCCTGCGGAGGGAGATAAAGATGAATCGTCACTTGCCTCTGAAGACAATGATATCGTCACTTCGTCACAAGAGCCCCCATAGCAGTTACATTCAGGTCTTTTTATATCGTCACTTTGAGGATAAACATCATCACTTCAGATCTGTTATCTACACAAAGAGGTTGGTTCCCTTTTTCAGCTAATAAACGGCGAAGCCGTTTCCTAAAAAGAACGCAAAGAAGAAATGAAAACGCGCCTGCGGCGCGCGGAAGAAGAGGAAAGTGCATCACATAAAAGGCAAGCATCGCGGTTGTGTCCACAACCACCGCTTGTCGGGCGACAGCCCGAACCCACTTCCCTACATTTCCGACCGCGCGAGAGCGCATTTTAACACAGGAGGAACATCAAATGAAAGATAAAAGTATACATATCCGTGTCGATGAAGAGACACATGAAACCATAAAACTGAAGGCGCTGGAATCGTATCTGACCATCTCGGAGTATGTAGTTCAGTGCTGCTTGGGCAAGCAGATCTTCGTCATCCCCGGTCTGGATGAGATGGTTTTGGAGCAAAAACGCATCGGAAATAATCTCAACCAGCTGGCTCATCTGGCCAACGCAGACAAGATTTCTGTTGCCGGATTGGACGAAATGATCACTGAACATCACAAGCTCACCCAGACTCTGAATGAACTTTTGGAGCGGAGGAGGTGGCGCTGATGGCAACCATAAACATACTTTCCAATGGAAGTCATCCGGGTGGAGGGGGACTACAAGCGACACTCGACTATTGCATGCAGGATGAAAAGACAATGTACGAAGGTCACAAGCTTGTGTACGGCATGAACTGCTCGGAGCAGGACCCGTATCTGGACATGATGACCACGAAGAAACTGTATGGGAAGACCGGTGGAAGGATGTACTATCACCTGGATCAATCCTTCTCACCAGAGGAAAAGATTACTCCGGAACAGGCTCACAAGATCGCAATTGAGTTTGCCGAAGAACAGTTCAAAGGCTATGAGGTTCTCATTGCAACTCATGTGGATGCCCACCACATCCACTCCCATTTTGTGGTGAACAGTGTCAGTTTTGAGAACGGATTGAAGTACCATTCGTCAAAAGACAACATCCGGAAGCTACGAGAAGCATCCGATACGATCTGCTTAAAGCACGGGTTCTCTGTCGTGAAACCGAAAGAACAGAAGAAAAAAACGGGCATCGGAACTCGAGAGTACCGTATAGCGTGTAAGTCATCAAGCTGGAAGATGAATCTTATTGTTGCGATCGAAGCCGGAATGCGGAAAGCAAAAATAAAAGATGAGTTTCTGGAGTTTATGAAGAAGCGCGGATATGAAGTGAACTGGACAGACACAAGAAAATATATCACCTACACCACCCCGAATGGATACCGGTGCAGGGACATAAGACTACATGAAGATAAATTTCTGAAGGAGGCAATGGAAAATGAATTCAGAATCAGACAAGAGATTGCAAGAAGTGAAACGTATTGCGGCTCAGAATTTGGCCGAGGCGCAGAAACTGACACCATGCTTTATGATCACACAGGAAAACTGGAAGGCACTCCTAACGGGGTTCTACTCTCAACTGGCGCTGATGGAGAAGATGGTTACTCACGAGCAGATGGCAGCATTCTACGAGGAACTGAGGGAGTACTACGAGAGAAAGTCGGACTGGTTGGATCAGAAAACGGTGGAGATAAAGCGGGAAATGCAGGCTCAGGCGAAGAGTTGGACGGAAGAGATGGACCGACAGGCTGGGAATCTGAACGAGCAATATGCTTCGGCTTTGGAGGAGACGCAGGAGAAAATGGAGAAAAAGATGCAGGAGAATACGGAGAAATTGTATCACCGGATCCTGACTCCGTGTCTGCTTACGACATTGCTTGCAGCAGTGCTTACCTTGCTGCGGATATTGTGAGCATCTTCGATTCGAAGTCGAAGGAAGATGAGACACCTCAGCCTCATCCTGTAAGAGAGCGGAAGAACAGACAAAAAGACGATCGGGATGGTCCGGTCATGAGTATGTAAGGAGGCGCGAAATGTTTGATGTATGGAGTGGACTTGCAAACTTCCTTGCTGAAATCATTGAGAAGTATGGTGGAGAACTGAACCTAGATCGCATCCCTAACTTTACTGTACACAAACAGTCCGGGAAGAAAAGATCTATGCTGAAGGAATATAGAGACAGGTTTATAAAAGCAAGACGAAAGTGAACTGTTCCGAATTGACAACGAAAATTGACTCTGCTAATCTGTACGTAAAGACGTACAGATTAGGAGTTCACTATGACTATAAACGAGAGATTGTTTTCAACTATGAAGGATCAGGGGATAAGCATTCGCGAACTATCTCGTAGAACAGGGATCACGGCAAGTACCATTAGCGATTGGAATACGAAGCATACTAATCCATCGGCGGATAAGATAATGATTCTTTGTGCCGTTCTGAATATATCTCCCTCGTATCTTCTGACAGGAGAGGAAGAACAGTCAACAGATATGGTTTTGTCCCAGGATGAAAAGGTGCTGATTGAAACTTACAGAAGCTTTGATTCACGTGCACAAAAACGATTTGCAAACTATATGCATCGCATTAAGACGACGAAGGAAGAATAATTATGGAAGGAAAGAAAAAAGTATATATGTATACGCGAGTATCCACAGCTATGCAGGTTGACGGGTATTCTCTTGAAGCGCAAAAGACCAGAATGACGATGTATGCTGAGTTCAATGACTTTGAGATTGTTGGTGAGTATGAAGATGCCGGGAAATCAGGAAAATCCATTGAAGGAAGGCCGGCTTTTAATCAAATGATGGAAGACATAAAGCAGGGAAAAGACAATGTATCCTACGTTTTAGTGTTTAAGTTGTCACGGTTTGGACGACATGCTGCGGATGTTCTGTCATCGCTTCAGATCATGCAGGATTTCAATGTGAATCTTATTTGCGTGGAGGATGGAATTGACTCCTCCAAAGATGCTGGGAAACTTATGATATCCGTGTTGTCGGCGGTGGCTGAAATAGAGCGTGAAAACATAAGAGTACAGACGATGGAAGGTCGCATTCAGAAGGCGCGCGAAGGAAAATGGAATGGTGGATTTGCACCGTATGGATATAAGTTGGTAGATGGAAACCTCATTATTGAGGAAGATGAGGCTGAAGCAATTCGTCTTATATTTGATAAGTATGTAAATACGGAACTCGGAATTACAGGAATTGCCAGATATCTGCAGTCGCATGGATACAAGAAGAAAGTACGGCAGAACGGAAAACACGAGTATTTTTCCACGTATTTCATAAAAGCGATACTTCATAACCCGGTCTATAGTGGGAAGATTGCATTTGGCCGGCGGAAGACTGAAAAGGTACATGGTACTCGAAATGAGTATAGACAGGTCGTTCAGAAGGACTATCTGACAGCTGAAGGTGCACATGAAGCTATTATTTCTGATGAAATATGGAGCATGACATTGCTGAAACTGGAGGGGAATGCTAGAAAATATACAAGAAACAAAGACGGAAAGAATGGTAGAAGTCATCTGCTCTCCGGGTTGTTGAAATGTCCTGTATGCGGAGCACCACTTTATCATAGTGTAACTAGAAAACGCAAGAAGAATGGTGAGCAGTATAAAGAATATGGGTATTATGCATGCAAACATCGTTTAGGAACGGAGGGGGACAAGTGTTCCTTCAAGAAGCAGATAAAAGATGATTTGATAGAGAGTGCCGTGATCGAAATTGTTGTTAATATCGTCAAGAAACCGCAGTTTGTCGAGATAATGAAGGAGAAAATCGAATCCAAGGTAGATACGTCTGTAATCGAGAAGGAAATCTCTACGCTGGAAACCGAATTGCGACGGCAACTATCCGTCCATGGAAGACTAACAAAAGAGGTCGATGGGTTAGATCCAGATGATAAGCATTACGAAAGAATGAAGGCTGATCTGGATAATCGTATATACAATATGTATGATAGCATAGACGAGCTAGAAGAACAGTTGGTTATAGCACGAAACAAGAAAATGATGGCTGTTTCTGATAAAATGAAGGCAGACAATGTTTATAAAATCCTGCTGTTTTTCGATGAACTGTATCACAAGATGAATGAGGAAGAGCAACGGACTCTTATGTCCCTGCTTATAAGCGAAATACACGTGTTTGAGGAACGGACCGAAAGTGGACAGTGGCTTAAAGAGGTTGTGTTTAAACTTCCGATTATTGATGGTGAGAGGGTGAATATGAGTTTGGACAAAGAAAATACAGTCGAGACCTGTTGTCTGCTTGAACGACTTCGAAGTGCAAAAGACCATATTAGCTTTACTCTTGATATGGAAGACTATTATCGGATTAAGGACGCGGAGGAAGATAAAGAAAAACGATAATACAAACTAATCGTTTTTGGTCAGCTGATGGTAATAACTAAGCAAGCGTTGCAAAGTTGTATCATCTGCGCTTTGAGTATTCTTTATCAGTTCAAATAAGAGAGGATCGCTATTTTTATGAATGTTTATTACATCAGGGGAAATATCATCTGTTTCTCCTGATAAATAGGCAACTGATGTATTCATTTTCTCTGCTATCGATATTATGACCTGTGGAGAAGGACTGCGGTCACCTGCTTCATATCTAACGTAGGATGCTGCCGTTAATCCAATCCGCCTTGCAGCTTCAGCTTTGGAAAGGTTAAGCCTTTCTCTTGCTGATTTGAGGCGTTCAGGAATAAGAGTATTATTCGTATGGTTCATAATAACTCTCCTTGACAATTACCAATGGTAACACTATAATATTACCAATGGTAATATTATATAAATCTAGACTATGAATGTCAAGGAAGGTGACGGATTATGAAATTGGAAGTAGAGATAACGGAAGAACAGCTAAACTTGCTGGTTTTGTCTACGGAAATATATGGACGTATTCTGATGAATCAATCAGATCTGGCTGCTGACATTATTGCTGAAGACAGGTTTTTCTATGATAAAAATGATCCTGAGAATGACAGGCGATTTCATGAATGGATTAAGGATAGAGATGAAATGACGGAGAAGCTGAGAATGGCGCTGAACGTAATGTTTCATGATTCCTATAAAAGCGACACTTGCCAGAACCTTATTGATATTTGGCGTGTTCTCAGGCATCTTCAATATAATATTTCTGATAATATTGATAAGAGTCTTTATGATGTGAGAGCTTCCGAACCATACCACGGTGGAACCGAACCGCTTATGCGGGTTCGCATTTTGGAAAAGTTGGAGGTAGCAGGAGGGGAAAGACTTGGAGAAAAAAGCAATAATACAGTATACGAAAAGATTTGATGATATCAGGCATGAAGAGAATGGCATTGAATTCTGGTATGCACGAGAGTTGATGAAACTGCTTGAATATGCTCAATGGAGAAATTTTGAGAAGACCATAGAAAAGGCAAAGACTTCTTGTGAAAACAATGGGATAACTGTAACGGATCATTTTGCTGATGTCAGCAAAATGATAAAAATCGGTAAAGGCGGAAATCGAGAAGTTGATGATTATATGCTCACTCGTTATGCCTGCTATCTCATTGCTGAGAATGGAGATCCCCGAAAGGAACAGATCGCATTCGCGCAGAGTTATTTTGCGGTGCAAACAAGAAAGCAGGAACTTATTGAAGAACGAATTGCATATATAGAAAGAACAGAAGCGCGTGGTAAGCTTAGGGAGTCGGAAAAGCGACTATCTCAGAATATCTATGAGCGTGGTGTTGACGATGCCGGGTTCGCAAGAATACGCTCAAAAGGTGATGAGGCTTTATTTGGAGGATATACCACCAAAGAAATGAAAGAACGTCTTGGTGTCAAGGACTCAAGGCCGTTGGCGGATTTTTTGCCGACACTTACGATAGCAGCTAAGAATCTTGCAACAGAGATGACCAATTACAATGTTGAAGAAAAGGATTTACAAGGGGAGTCTGCGATAACGGTTGAACATGTTGACAACAACAGTTCAGTAAGAGAGATGCTGGGGCAAAGGGGAATCAAACCGGAGAATCTTCCTC
>Ga0247609_10002913_pt1 | contig 17656 bp, 16 predicted proteins | sample 172DNAGHGlowgp2_FD_193487 | JGI IMG/M metagenome (GOLD analysis project Ga0247609, IMG submission 193487) | Sheep rumen microbial communities from Palmerston North, Manawatu-Wanganui, New Zealand - 1728 DNA GHGlow gp2 | ecosystem: Host-associated > Mammals > Digestive system > Stomach > Rumen ...
ACAAAATTAAAACTAAAGAATATATAGACTCTTTTAAGGGTTGCAAGTAGTCAGTCCACTTAGGCTTGAACGTAGTGAAAGCCAGCCGTCTTGAGATGGCTGGCACTCTTATGCCCTTATAGGGCTTCCCATACCACGTCTTTTAGGCGTGGTCATGATTTTTAGCGATTGTGTTTATACTATATTACAGCTTACTTTATCATACTGTAAATCCGGTGGAGCATTTTTATCTGAAAGATCATCATTAAAGAGATCTATCCTTAGCGGAAAATCTTCTTTAAGATCAACATGTCCATTATAAAAATAATTATTTATCAATCGGAAAGCAATATCAAATTCTGTTCCATCATCTGCAATAAATGTAAATACTTGGTTAAACTCAGGAAATCTTTTTGATTTTACGATCTTTCCAGTAATATAGCCTCCAGACTTTCTAGCAATATTACCATCGGTTGACCAAAAAGGAATAAATAAGAGATATTCATCATCGCTAGCTTCAGGGAAATATCTTTTTTTAGGCTCAATTTTCCATTCAATGTTATAAGTGTACTTATGATGTTGATCATTACTGAAATAGCTTAAACAACATGTATAATCATAGTCAAATCCACCTAACTTTTTCAAAGTAAACCTATCGAAGTAAAAAATTTCTGCAAAAGTGTCGCAAGGTACGTTGTTAGCCCCATATGCTGGTCTATTTAAAATTATTATTTCCAAATCTTTAATAAAAGTTTTTCCGGTTTTATAGCTTTGAAGAAGGAATTTTTCCGGGCTTTCTACGTCATATATAATTCCCGAATCATCCAAGTTTTCTTCTGTCATAGGAACTAACCGAAAATCACGACAAGGTTCGCCGAAATTATCGTAAAAAGAAAGAAATTTACCACTAAGTGTATTTTTGAACCTAAGAGTATCTAAGTCTTTTTCATGAATAACTTCAAAAATCGCTATTTTATGTTCTGCCTCTTTACTAGAATAAATATCATAAAGAGAATTACTCTCATCGTAAGTACTACGCGAGTTTCCCGTTAGCAAACAAGCATAGACAGCATCTGGTCTATATCCGCCATAGCAATATTTTTCGCTTGCCTCAGAAGGTATAGCTGAGATCATTAGAGATACTGTGGAAAATATAGAGAATAACATTTGTAAAACTTTTTTCATAGTTAACACCTCCCTTCTACATTTATTATAAATTATTTTTAAAATTTTGTCAATATCAAAATATTAAATTAAAATCTTTTCTTCATTATTGATATTATTTTTCATATCTAATTTAGCACTTTCCCCTTCAAAACTTTTCCTTGACTTTCTGAATAATTATGTTATAATGATGTTTGTGAGCTTGTGGACGTTTAGCTCAGCTGGTAGAGCATTTGCTTGACGTGCAAAGGGTCAGCGGTTCGAGTCCGTTAACGTCCACCAACTACAAATCAATTATAAAGGCGATGAAGAAGGAAAGTAGTTTTTAAATTTAATCACAGAGAGGCGTATCAAGGCTGAAAGTACGCTATTAAATTAAAAATGAAGTTCCCTTTGGAGCTGCTTAGCTGAACTTTCAGTAGGCTTTGCCGGTCGGAACCGTTATTTCCAGAAAAAAGTGCTCATTCTTTGAGAATTAGGGTGGTACCACGGAAGCGTTAGCTGTCGTCCCTTGGTGGACGATAGCTATTTTTATTTTAGTAAACTATATTATCAAATTTTGAGGTGAATTTTATGAAATTACAGCTTGAACAAATCAAATCTAACGCAATTGTTGACTTGCAAAATGTAAAAACTCAGCAGGATATCGAGAATTTTAGGGTCAAGTATCTTGGAAAAAAAAGCGCTTTAACTTCTATTTTAAAGCAAATGGGAACTTTGTCGGTTGAAGAAAGACCTAAAATGGGGCAGCTTTCAAATGAAGTTCGAACCTTTTTATTGGAAAACATCAATTTAAAATCAAATGAATTGCAACAAATTGAATTATCTAAAAAATTGCAAGGTGAAAAACTCGACGTAACTTTACCTGGGAAAAATTATTCTCTCGGGAAAAAACACCCAACTTCCTTAATCTTAGACGAAGTCTCTAGTATATTTTTGGGCATGGGCTTTTCAATCGTAGAAGGACCTGAGATTGAATCTGATTATTATAACTTCGAGGCTTTAAACCTTTCAAAAAATCATCCGGCAAGAGATACTCAGGATACTTTTTACATCGATGAAAATACACTTCTCAGGACTCAAACTTCTTCGGTTCAAATAAGGACAATGCAAAAACAAAAACCTCCTATTCGTATAATTTCGCCTGGGAAAGTTTATCGCTCAGATGAAGTCGACGCAACCCATTCCCCTGTTTTTAACCAAATCGAAGGCTTGGTTGTCGATAAAGGTGTTACTTTTTCGGATTTAAAAGGTACTTTGGAAACTTTCTTGAGACATTTATACGGTGATGATATCGTCATGAGATTTAGACCTCATCATTTCCCTTATACTGAACCGTCAGCTGAACTTGATTTACAATGCTTTTCATGTCACGGCAAAGGTTGCAGGTTATGTAAAGGCGAAGGATTCATAGAAGTTCTCGGGTGTGGTATGGTACATCCAAAAGTTTTGCAAAATTGTAATATCGACCCTAATGTCTACAGTGGATTCGCTTTTGGTGTTGGCCTTGAAAGAATCGCCATGAGAAGATATAAAATTGACGACTTGCGGCTTTTTTACGAAAACGACAATAGGTTTTTAAATCAATTTTAATCTTTTAAATCCTTTAAAATGTAAACTCAGATTGCCTCAAGGCAAGGCCCTAAAAACAAAATTTTGTTTTTAAGCCTGGCTCCTTTAGGAGCCAGGCACAAACGCGAAGCGTTTGTGGGCCTTGCCCCAGATGAGAGTTAAATTTACATTTTAAAGTAACTGCTTTTTAAAATTTTAAAAATTTAATTTAGAAAGGTGAAAATTATGAACTTATCAAGAAAATGGTTAAATGAGTTTGTTGACATAGAAAACATCAGTACTAAAGAGCTGTGCGATCAGCTTACACTCACAGGTTCCAAAGTCGAAACTTTTGAAGTTGAAGGAGGGGCTATAAATAAAATCGTCACTGGTAAAGTCTTATCTATTACAAAACATCCGGACGCTGATAAACTTCTTATATGTGAGATTGACGTTGGAAATGAAGAAAAATTGCAAATAGTTACAGGAGCTCAAAATCTAAAAGTTGGAGATATTGTTCCTGTAGCACTTGATGGGTCAACATTATATAACTCCACTAAGATAAAAAAAGGAAAATTGCGTGGAGTACTAAGTTGCGGTATGCTTTGCTCACTAGGCGAGCTTGGTTTGAGTATTCACGATTTCCCGGAAGCTATTGAAAACGGCATATTTGTCCTTAATGACATTTTAAGTGAACCTTATGTTCTAGGACAAGACATCAAAGAAGCAATCGGTTTTGATGACACTAAAATCGAATTTGAAATCACACCAAATCGCCCTGATTGCTTATCTGTAGTCGGTCTTGCTAGAGAAACCGCTGCTACATTTAATAAACCATTTAAATTTAAAAATCCAGTCGTTAACGGTGTGAAAACTCCTTCAACAAAAATTCATGTAAATGTTTTAGAAAAAGAGCTTTGCACATATTATAGTGCTAGAATTGTTGAAAACGTAAAAATTGCACCTTCCCCAAAATGGATTCGCGAAAGACTCCGAGTCATGGGCGTAAGACCAATTAACAATATTGTTGATATTACAAATTACGTCATGCTGGAACTCGGTCAACCACTTCACGCTTTCGATTTAAGAAATATTTCTGGGAACGAAATAAATGTTCGCCTAGCTAATGAAGACGAAGAAATTATCACACTAGATGATGTTTCTAGAAAACTTACAGCAAAAGATCTAGTAATCGCGGACAAAAATAAACCAATAGCAATCGCTGGAGTGATGGGTGGTCAAAATAGTCAAATTACAGAAAACACTACAACAATTGTTTTAGAAAGTGCTAATTTTAATGGTCCTAGCGTTAGAACTACGTCCAAAAGATTAAACTTACGTACAGATTCTTCTGCGCTTTTCGAAAAAGGACTTGACCCGCTACTTCCTAAAATTGCTCTAGATAGAGTTTGCGAGCTTATAGAACAATTAAATATTGGTGAAGTTACAAATGAAATCTTTAAAGTCGATTCTGTAAACTTTTCTCAAACCGTCATTCCACTTGATTGCGATTTCATAAATAAATTTTTAAATATCGATTTATCAAAAGAACAAATGATCGCAATTTTAGATAAAATAGATTGTAAGGTAAAAAATAATCAAATTTTGATTCCAAGTTACCGAAACGATTTAAAGTTAATAAACGATATTGCTGAAGAAATCGCTCGATTCTACGGCTATAACAATATCCCATCTACCGCTTTAAAATCGAGCACTGTTGGGAAACTTACTTTAAAACAAAATTTCGAAAACAAAATTAAAAATATTATGTTATCCTTAGGTGCGTCTGAAATCATGACCTATACTTTTATGAGTCCTAAAAATTTAGACAAGCTCTTGATTCCTCAAGATAGCCACTTGCGCAATTTCGTGAAAATCAGCAACCCCTTAGGTGAAGATACCAGTACTATGAGGACTTCTTCTGTCGGGTCAATGCTTGAGATATTATCGAAAAACGAAAAATATAAAAATCAAAATGTAAAATTTTTCGAGATAGCTAAGGAATATTTTAAAAGTTCCAACTCCAACTTAGCCGACGAAAAGAAAAAATTAATAGCCGGTTTTTACGGAAGCGATATTGATTTCTTCACTGTAAAAGGTATGGTAGAAGAGCTTTTAAATAACCTAAACATTAAATCTTTTGAAGCTACAGCTCATAGTGAAATCCCTTATTATCATCCAGGAAGATGCGCCATTTTTTCTGTAAATGAAAAAACTTTAGGATATTTAGGAGAGATTCACCCAACGGTTTCAAAAAATTTCAATATTAAACATCGTGTCTACGTTTTTGAATTTTACGTTGATGATTTATTTAATGCAGCAAATTTCAATATAGAATTTACACCAATTCCAAAGTATCCAAGCATTGATAGAGATTTAGCTTTAGTTTGCGATAAAGACTTGCCTTCGTTAGCTTTACAGAAGATAATTAAAAAATCTTCCGGAAAACTCTTAGAAAAAATAAGCATTTTCGATGTTTACACTGGCGAGCAAGTTCCAAATGATAAAAAAAGTATTGCGTTTAATCTTTCATTTAGATCTAAAAATGAAACTTTAACTGATTCTCAAATCAATAAAATCATGGACAAAGTGATAAATTCACTCGAAAAAGAAAATATAACTTTGCGTTAACTTTAACTTTAAATTTAACTTTATGTATGAGGACTGTATATATGAAAAATAAAATTGACTTAACTTCCGGAAATATCCGAAAAAAGCTGATAATTTTTTCATTCCCAATTTTTTTCTCCTTACTTTTAAAAACATTCTACGAGCTTATTGATATGCTAGTTGTAGGCTGGTACGTTGGAAGCACCGGTATTGCCAGCATTTCTAATGTTACTTCGCTTATCTGGCTAATAAATTCCATTGGAAACGGCTTTTCAACTGCTGCTGCTATTTTGATTTCTCAGTACGAAGGATCAAAAGATCAAAAAAAACAACTCGATACTATAAATACACTTGGCTTTATCATATTCTTTTCATCTATATTAATCACAATTTTTAGTCTGATCTTCTATAAGGATATTCTTTTATTTTTAAACGTTCCCGCTTCCGCTATTGATTACACTAAAGACTATATGTATATATTATCTTTTGGATGGGTATTTAATTTCGGATTTATATCAATTGCATCATTGATACGCGGTTTTGGTAACTCTGTGCAACCATTTATTTTGATGATTATTTCTGCTATTTTAAATATGTTGTTCGATTTTATTTTCGTTGGATTATTTAATCTAGGTCCTGCCGGCGCTGCGTTATCTACAATCGTTGTAAATTTTATAAGTTTCTTTATGGCTTTTTACGTCCTTAAAAAACTCTACTTTCATTCCTTTAAGTTTAATATTTTTAAAATTAAAGAAAGTAATTTAAAACCGTTTTTCACCTTAGCAACTCCACTCATAGCGCAAATGATAATTGTGGATTTTTCTTACGTTGTTATCACTAAAATGGCAAATTCATATGGGATCATAATAGCTTCAGCTCTTGGGATCGGTATGCAAATTCATAACTTGATAACTTTGCCTTCTAGGGCTTTAAGTAGAGCTGTAACTATATGTACCGGTCAAAATTTTGGTGCAAATAAAATAGATAACGTCAAGAAAGTGCTCCACAGTGGAATTTACTTGGGAATTATTATTACTACTGTTCTTACGTTAATTTTTAATCTGTTTTCTAAACCTATATTATCTTTATTCGACACAAATCCTGACGTTATCATTCAAAGCCAAACGTATATGATTTATTGTTGTTCACTTGACTGTATTCTTTTCTCTATTAGAAACGCCTACAATCACTTTGCATCCGGCCTTGGAAATACAAAGTTTAGTTGTGTAAATTCCATTGCGGGACCTGTCGTTCTTAGAATCGCTCTATGTTACTGTTTGGTTCACATTTTCGATTTTGGATTTTTAGGGATTTATATCGGCATTACACTTTCTAGCATTATCCCTGCAATAACCGGATTTTTATATTTCAAATTTAGCAAATGGGATACAAAAACTAAAATTAGCCCTTTACATTAAATTTACTAAAGGAGTAATTAGTTATGAACTTAAATGGATATAGGGATGAAGTCGAAAATTTTTTAAAAGAAATAGACAATCTCGGAAAAAATACAAATCAAAAAATTAATTGGCTAGAAAAAGAATTTGTATTATTAAAAAAAGCTATTGTAAATTCCGATCACAGTTCCATTTCGCATCAAATTTATGATATAATGTACCTTTTATTTGAAATTTCCGCTGATTATCATTGTGATCTCGATAAAGAATGGAAAGCCGGAAATAAGAAAAAAGAGAAATATTTAAAAAAGTAAGAAGATGTTAATTTACAAAGGATTTGATTTTATGAAAAGTTATAATCTTAATATTATAAATAATCGAAAATTGCCTTTTCTGCAATATATAGATTCGGGAATCAAAAAAGCAGAATGTAGAGTCTGTTCACCTTACATTGAAAAATTTAAGCCAGGTGACATACTTACTTTAAAAGGCAAAGGTGAATACGTAAAATGTTCTATAACTTATTTGCACTTTTATAGAAATTTTGAAGAAATGCTAAATTCTGAAGGAGTACAAAATTTAGTTCCTTTCGTTGATAATTTTAACGATGCACTCAAAATTTATAATAGCTTTCCCGGATCTGAAAGAGTTCGCACTTTCGGATGTTGTGCTATCGGAGTGAAATGTCTTGAAAGTAAGTTGAAATTTAATATTACCAAAAGCTCTAAAAGCATTTAGCGTGGCGATATAAAATATTGATATTTTGCTCTTGCTAAATTAATTTTCCTTATTTTACTTCTTTTATTTAAATACTCTTATTGGGCACTTTTCAATATTCCCTTTTTTAACTTTTTGCTTTGACGGTATCCTCGTAGATAAATTTAGCTAAATCGTATCTAGCTTTATTTAAGTCTGGTATTTCTAAGACAGCCATCCCTTTTATATTGGAGTTTTTCACGTTATCATCAGTAGGAAGTCTAAATTCTTCTAAATCAAAGCTCAGATAGGTCATGACTTTTTTAGCTAAAGTCATAATCTCACTTTTTTTCAAATTCGTATCAATGTAAGGTCCAGCTTGTTCAATTATATCTAGTATCTGATTTAATTTGCATTTTTTCATAGAGTTAATAATTAACCCTAAAACGCGTCTTTGGCGGTAAGTCCTTGCAAAATCATCATGCAAGCCTTCTGGAGTTGCGACTTTTCTTGCTCTTGCATAAACTAAGGTCTGTTCACCATTTAAATGATAAGAGTCTTTGCCGTGCTCCAACCTTGAAGTTGTACTTTTGAAATAATCTAAGTCGTTATTGATATAATTTACTTCTGCGTCACTCAATGTAAGATCAACGCCTCCGATGATATCTACGATTTTTTTAAAGCTTTCAAAGTCTACTTTTGCGTATCTATCTACTTTCACTTTAAATGTATCTTGTATAGTTTGAATCGCAAGTTTTTCTCCACCATAAGCAATCGCCGTGTTTAATCTGTTGGAAGCATGTCCTGGTATTTTGCAATAAATATCTCTCATTAATGATGTTAACTTAACTTTTTTTCGTCTACTATCTAATGAAAGCATCATAGTAGAATCACTTCGGCTATGTTCATCAGCTTCGTCTCTTCTATCTATGCCAAACATTATTATATTTAATACCATAGGATCTTGCAATAAATCGCTATTATCTTCTTCAGAGAGTAAAAGTTCTCCGTTATCTAAAGATCTATAGTTTAAGCTATCCAGTTTATTATACGCGTATAGCATAACAGCACCGAGCATTCCCAATAAAATAGAAAATACCATCAATAAAACATAGATTTTTTTAAGTTTTGTTTTTTTCCCTTTTTTAACTTTATTATTTTTTCCCTCAGAAAACCCATCGTTAAAATTTTCAGATTTTTTTTGATTTTTGCTATAACTATAAATAAACCTATCGCTATAATTCTTATTTTTTGATTTATCTCTTTGGTTTCTCTCTTTAAATTCCATTTATATACCTACTTTTCAAATGATTAAATTACTTAATGATTATACATTAAAATCAAAAAATAATCAATGAAGTGTTTTGGGATAGTACTTCAAATACTACATAGACAGTAGAAAATCATGATACATAAAGAGAAGAACAGAATCGTCGATCATGCTAAAACTCTTAGACCAAAAATAAATTTTGAGAGAAAGCCTAGCTAAATAATGGGGAAACAATCTGTTGGCTTTTTCAACGGTATAATTATGAACTTTGCTTATGAATCTTTTTCCGGGATAAATCAAGTCATATACTTTCCAGTAATCATAAACATATTTGTTGGATAATATATGTGAAATTTTTTGAGATAAGTTTTTAAAATACTTGATTTTTCTTGTTAAAAATTCAAAACCAACTAAATTATTTGCTTGTGCAGTTTACGGCTGTCCATAGCCAGACGTTTTTTTATTTATACACATTTCGCCAAGAAAGAAAACATCAGTTTTTGGTTTTTTCTCTTTTTAAGTATTCTTTAGCAGCCTTTTTTACTCAATTTATCATTGACAAATGGCTGATACTTATTAACCTTTCTATTCTTCTGAAGCTAAATAATATTTTATCGTCTTTTGCCTTATTACTTCGGAATATTCTCGTCTACTTCCTGCATAATTCCATCTATATTTTGGATATTTCACTTTTCCATTATCCTTTTTTATCATATTATCTTATTTTTGAGCGTTTCTTCAAAAACCGTCAGTTTCCTTTTTGGTATTTAAGTGCTTTTTGTCGTCAAAAAGACTTTTTAGTTGTTATCAATGGTATTTTTAAAGAAATCAGGTAGTTTTTCAAGATTTGAAAGGCACAAAAAACCGTAATCTTTATTTATTATGTTATAAATTCGTTTCGATTCTCTATCCATTCCAAGATCTAAAAAAATTATTCGCTGATTATCGATTCTTTTGTTCCATTTCATTTTGAAAATGAGTTTTCTTAAAAATATTTCTAAATTTTCACTTTTTTCATTCAATGGAATAACTAAGATCTCCTTTGGAGTGTATGATGTATATTTAAAATTGAAAAATTTTAATAACAAGATCTTTAATATTTCTATAAAGCCAAGTGTAGCTAATATAATCAAAAATACGAAAAAAATACATTCTAACAAAATGTATCACCTCTATTTTCTAAAATATGATATTCTATTTTTTATCGTTAAAATAAAAATTAAAAAATTCTGTAATTTTCGATTAAAAGTATTGCTATTTAGAAGTTTATATGTTAAAATGAGAAAAGTTAATGTAGAGTGTAGTGATATGGATTTCGCAAAAGAGTGGGTCATCCCGCTCTTTTGTTTATATATTTACTATCGTTTACATAAATTAAAAAAATGGAGGGATTTAATCAAAATGAACAGCAAAGAACTTTTTGATGCATTAAGAATACTCGAGGAGGAAAGAGGAATAACTATCGACTTTATGTTCGATAAAATAAAAAAAGCTATCGTGACAGCTTGCAAAAATAGCTATAACGGAAATGAAGATGTAGTTATCAAAGTAAACGAAAACAAAAATAAATTTGAAGCTTATCTTCAGAAAACAGTTGTTAATGAAGTAAATGATCCCGGCAATGAAATTTCTCTTTTAGACGCGAGAAAAATCCATGCAAATGTTGGTGTCGGCGAAAAAGTGGGAGTAAAATTAAATACAAAAGAATTCGGAAGGATTGCAGCTCAAACCGCTAGAAATATCATCCGCCAAGGCATCAAAGATGGCGAAAAAGATGTTATGCTTCAGGAATTTGAAAACCGTAAGGGCGATATAGTGAGTGCTACAATCGAGAAAATCGATCCAAGATCAGGTACAGCTTCAGTCAGAATAGGCAAATCAGAATCTTTTCTTCCAAAAAATGAATTTCTATCTACAGATAACTTCAAAGAAGGCGATATTGTTAAAGTATACATTGTGGACGTAAAAGAAACAGAAAGAGGTCCAAAAGTAGTTTTATCTAGAACTCATCCTGATGTTATTAAGAAAATGTTCGAAAATGAAGTGCCGGAAATTGCAAATGGAGTTATCGAAATAAAACAAATTGCAAGAGAATCTGGAGCTAGAACTAAAATTGCAGTTTTGAGTCATGACGAGAATGTTGATGCTATCGGATCTTGCATAGGCCCTAAAGGCACTAGAGTTGCTGCAATCGTACGTGAATTGGGTGGAGAAAAAATCGATATAATCGACTACAGTGAAGACATTAAAAAATATATTACCTCTGCATTGTCGCCAGCTCAAGTTCTAAGCGTCGAAATAATCTCAGAAGAAGAAAAATCTTGCAGAGTTGTCGTCCCAGATGATCAATTGTCATTAGCTATTGGAAATAAGGGACAAAACGCAAGATTAGCGGCAAGATTAACTGGTTGGAAAATTGATATAAAGCCTAAAAGCGCTGAAAATGACGAAAACTAATCAAAAGTCAATGTAAAAACTTGAAATAGATTAAATTAAAAAGAAGGGTGAAAGTTAAGTTGGATCTAAAAAAAACAAAACACATTCCTACTCGTATGTGCGCTGGGTGCTGCCAGATGAAAGAAAAAAGAGATCTCTTAAGGATTGTAAAAAGTTTAGACGAAAATAAAAAAATTATCGCTTTAGATTTAAGTGGAAAAGCCCAGGGAAGAGGTATTTACGTTTGCAAAAATTTAGAATGCTTAAAAAAAATAAAAAAGAATAAGAGAATAGAGAGAACGTTTAAAGTCCCTTATGATGAAAAATTATACGAGCAATTAGAAAAAGAGATTTTAAATAATGAATAAGCTTTTAAATTTTTTAGGGATTTGTAAAAAATCGGGGAAAATCTCTCTCGGCTTTGAGGCATGTATTGACACTGTGAAAAAAAATAACGCTTTCTTGATTTTATTTGCAAACGATTTGTCGGCTAGGACTTTCAAAAAATTTAATGAAGAAACAGAAAATTTTAACGTTGAAAAGATAGATTTAAACTTAAAAATCGAGGACCTTTATACGATATTGAAGAGGAATGTTGGGATAATTTCGATTAACGATAAAACTTTAGCGGAAAAAGTAAAAAAATTACATTCGGAACTTAAGGAGGATACTTTATGATTGGAAAATATAGAATTTATGAGGTTGCAAAAGATCTCGGCTTAACTAGTAAAGAGATTATCAATCTAGTTAAAGATTATACCGGTGTTGAGAAAAAACATATGACTGCTTTATCAGAAGATGAATTGAATATCATCTTCGAGTATTATACTCAACATAATCAAGTCGAAAGTTTTGACAATTACTTTGCTCAAGCTTCTGAAAAAACTAAAACTTCAAAAAAATCTGGCAGCGATAAGGAAATTTCTAAAGAGAAAGAGATTAAAGAAACAAAACCTAATGCTAAAAAAGAAACAACAAAAATTTCTAAAGAAACTGAAGATAAAACATCAAAATCTAAAAAAGCAAAATCTGATGAGGGAGCTTTAAAAACTTCGAAGGAAACTCACAAAACGATCTCTCAACAATCCCATGCAAATGATAAAGATTTGCAAATTTCAAAGAAACCAATGGAAAATAAAAAAGAAGTTCTTAAAGAAAATAAAACTTCTAGCTCATTTGGCGCTAAAGAAAAAACTTTTAATACTCAAAAAATAAATCATAAAAATGAAGTATCTTCTCAGAAAAAAGTCGAGACTTTTACAAAAAAAGATAGTAACGTATTTAAAAAGCCTGAGTTTACAAAAAAACAAAAAAACCCGCAAGTTAATCAGCCTGTTAAAAAACCTGCCGGACGTATTGTAGATACACGCTCAGCGCACGTCGACATTGAAAAATATAACGAAAAATACGATAGATTAGCTTCAGAAAAAATGAGAACCGATAATACTATTCACAAACAGAAAATAAATCAACGTTCTCAAATGAGAGGTAAACTCAGAAGCTCTAAAAGAGAAACCGAAGCTGAAAGATTAAAGAGAATCGCACTTGAAAGGAAAAATAAACCTCTTACAATAACTATTCCGGATGAAATCACCGTTGGAGATTTAGCGCTTAAACTTAAAGCAACTGCGGCTGAAGTTATTAAAAAATTGATGATGATGGGCATTATGGCTTCTATTAACGATGTGATCGATTTCGATACAGCTAGCTTAGTTGCAATGGAATTTCACGCAAAAGTCGAAAAGGAAGTTGTTGTGACTATCGAAGAGATGATAATCGATGACAGTGAGGATTCTGATGAAAACTTAAGCCCGAGAGCTCCAGTTGTAGTTGTTATGGGTCACGTTGACCACGGAAAGACTTCACTTTTAGACGCTATAAGACAAGAAAACGTAACTTCAACGGAAGCTGGCGGCATCACACAACACATTGGTGCTTATAGAGTAAACTTAAACGGTAAGGAGATAACATTCCTCGATACTCCAGGTCATGAAGCTTTTACAACGATGAGAGCAAGAGGTGCACAAGTTACGGATATTGCGATATTAGTTGTAGCAGCGGATGACGGCATTATGCCTCAAACTATAGAAGCTATAAACCACGCAAAAGCTGCAGAAGTTTCAATTATTGTTGCTATAAATAAAATGGATAAACCTGGTGCAAACCCTGATTTAATCAAGCAACAACTTACAGAACACGGATTAGTTCCTGAAGAATGGGGCGGAGATGTACCTTGCATACCGGTCTCTGCTAAGAAAAAAGAAGGCATTGAAGATCTTTTAGAGATGGTAAATTTAGTTGCAGAGATGAAAGAATTAAAAGCTAACAAAGATAGAGCGGCTAAAGGTACAGTTATAGAGGCTAGGCTCGACAAAGGTAGAGGTCCTGTAGCTAGCGTTTTGGTGCAAAACGGAACTTTACACGTTGGAGATATTGTAGTAGCTGGTACAGCTGTAGGTAAGGTTCGAGCTATGACGAATGACCTTGGAAGAAGAGTGAAAACAGCTGGACCATCAGTGCCTGTTGAGATAACTGGTCTTGACAGTGTTCCTCTTGGAGGAGATAAGTTTAACGCCGTGTCGGATGAAAGATTAGCAAGAGAATTAGTTGAGCAAAGACGTGACAAAATAAAAGAAGATTTATTTAACTCAAGAACAAAAGTCACGCTCGATAATCTTTTTGATCAAATGCAACAAGGTGACGTTAAAGAATTAAAGATAATAGTAAAGGCTGATGTGCAAGGTTCTGTTGAGGCTGTTAAGCAATCCTTAGAGAGAATCAGTAATCCTGAAGTTAGAGTTCACGTAATTCATGGGGCTGTTGGTGCGATTAATGAATCTGACGTTATGCTTGCAAATGCTTCTAACGCTATTATTGTCGGTTTCAATGTCCGTCCGGAACCTCAAGCTGAGGAAAATGCAAAAATTACTGGTGTTGATTTGCGCTTATATAGGATAATATATAATTGTATCGATGAGATTACATCTGCTATGAAAGGTATGTTAGCGCCTAAAGTTCGAGAAGTTAACTTAGGTAAAGCTGAATGCCGTCAAGTTTATAAAATATCAAGTGTCGGTACTATCGCAGGTTGCTACGTAACTGATGGTAAAATTTCTCGTAATGCTAAAATCAGAGTTGTACGTGATGGTATAGTTGTTGCGGAAGACGAAATTTCTTCACTTAAAAGATTTAAAGATGATGTTAAGGAAGTTATGCAAGGTTATGAATGCGGTATTGGGCTTGAAAAATTCAACGATATTAAAGAAAACGATATTTTTGAAGCATTTATCATGGAGGAGTATCGCGAGGATTAATTCTTAATTTTAAGTTTATGTAAAAATAGCTGCTGATTGGCCGGGCCGCCCATCCGAAAAATTTTTTCGGATGAATAAAATGGCTTTGCCATTTTATTGGCCGCGAAGCGGCCGGCGGCCCTTTGCAGCTAGGTAAAAACTTTTTATGAAGTTTTTAAAAGGAGGACAAGATGTCAGGACATAAAATCGAAAGAATCACAGAAGACATAAAAAGAGAACTGACGGCGATCTTTAGAGAATTAAAAGACCCAAGGATCACGAATAATTTTATAAGTATTGTTAGAGTAACGGTTACGAATGACTTATCATATTGTGAAGTGTATGTTAGTGCGATTGAAGGTTTAGAAAAGGCGAAAGAATCGGTAAAAGGACTAAAGTCAGCAAGTGGATTCATAAAAAGGGAGCTAGGGCATAGGTTAAATATAAGGCAGATCCCGGAACTAATTTTCCACGCTACTGACTCTATAGAATATAGTGCAAATATATCTAAAATATTAAATGATTTAAAAGGTGATCGTTAAATGAAGATAACGCTTGAGAAGATTTCTGATATTTTAAAGGAAAAAGATAAATTTTATATCTTAACTCATCAATATCCAGACGGAGATACTTTAGGATCAGCATGTGCTTTAGCTTTAGCTTTGCAAAGGCTAGGTAAAAAAGCTAAAGTACTTTGTAGCGATATAATTCCTAAAAAATATGATTTATTATTTGAAGGATTAAAAAAGCAAAATTTTGATCCTGAATATATCATCAGCGTAGATGTAGCGGATGTGCAACTTTTAGGAAATAAACTTGAAAAATTTGCAACAAAAATAGATTTAAGTATCGATCACCACGCTTCAAATAAAAAGTTCGCAATGCAACAATACACTGAACCAGGATCAGCGGCTACTGCTGAAATAATTTACAATCTGTTTAAGATTATGGGAGTAGAAATAGACACATTTTTAGCTAAATGTATCTATACGGGTATTTCCACTGACACTGGGTGTTTCCGTTACGCAAATGCAACGCCAAGATCCTATAGGATGGCAGCCGATATGCTCGAAAAAGGCATCGATGCTTGTGAAATTAACCGCATTATGTTTGATATGAAATCTCGTGAAAGATTAGAAATCGAGAGACAAGTTCTTGATTCTATGGAATTTTATTGCGACAATAAATGCGCTATGATTTACGTGACTAGAGACATGATGAAAAAAGCAAAAGCAACCGACACAGATGTTGAAGGGTTAGCTTCCATTCCAAGGCAGATAGAAGGAATTTTAGTTGGCGTTACGCTCAGAGAAAAAAAGGATGGCTCTTTTAAAATATCTGTGCGCACAGATGAAAAAATAAATGCTAGTTCAATATGCGAACAATTGGGTGGTGGAGGTCACGTTTGTGCTGCAGGATGTTCTGTTGATGGAGACTTAAACGAAGTTAAAAGAAAACTTGTGAGCGTTATATCCTCTTTTATTAAATAGTTTAAATTATTTTACAAGGAATAAAAGGAATTTAAAATGGACGGGATACTTTTAATAAACAAACCTCAAGATTTTACGTCATTTGATGTGGTTGCAGTCATAAGAAAATTAGCTAAAACTAAAAAAGTTGGGCATGCTGGAACTTTAGACCCATTAGCTACAGGAGTTTTGCCAATTTTAATCGGTAAAGCTACAAAATTTCAAGATCTTCTCCTCAATAAATCTAAAGAGTATAAAGCTTCATTTAAACTCGGAATCGAAACAGATACTCAAGATATCACCGGCAAAATTTTAAGTGAAAGTTTTGTACCGCACTTAAAAAACGAAGATATTAAAACTACCTTAAATTTATTTAAAGGAAAAATAGAACAAATCCCGCCTATGTATTCTGCTATAAAGCAAGACGGGCAAAGATTATATAATTTAGCAAGAAAAGGTATTGAAATTTCGAGGAAAAAGAGATTGATCGAAATAAAAAACATTGAGCTTTTAGATTATAATCCAAAACATAACGAAATTTCCATATTAGTAAATTGTTCTAAAGGAACTTATATTAGAACGCTGGTTTGCGATATTGGTGAAAAATTAGGCTACAAAGCAACTTTGGTTTCACTTTCAAGAACTAAATCTGGCAAATTCGAGATCAAAGATTGCATCACTTTAGATGAAGCCAAAAGCTTTTACGAAAATAATACTTTAGATAATTACATAATTCCTATAGAGAAATTTTTTGAAGATTATAAGAGTATAAATTTAACTGCTGCGCAAGGTAAGAGATTTAAAAATGGTGGGGATATAGATTTGAGTAGAACTGCGTTAAAAAATTTCAAAGATTATAAAGATTCAGAAATATTCAAAGTTTACGCGCCCAGCGATGACATCACTACAAAGTCTTTAGAATTTTTAGGATTGGGAAAAATAAATTCACTCAAAAATGAGTTGGAATTTTTCAAATTATTAGTTTAGTGTTTTTGGAAATTCATTGAATAAAAAAGGATTAAAAATGAATATTTTTTACGATATAAAGGAAAACAAAAGCAAATCTTGTATAGCACTAGGATTTTTTGACGGATTACATCTAGGACACGTCAAAGTGATTAAAGAGATGGTAAAGTGTTCAAAAGAAAATGATTTAATTCCTTGTTTACTCACATTTAAAAGTGCGCCTAAGTATGTTTTGAATCCTTCATTTGACGAAACTCAAAAATACATACTGCAAGAAAGTGAAAAAATCCGAATTTTAAAGGATTTAGGGGTTCAAAATTTATACATAATAGATTTTAAAAGCATTTCAAATTTAAGTGCAGATGATTTTATAGGAAACATTTTAATTGATAAATTCAATGTAAACCATATTTTCTGCGGGTTTAATTATCATTTTGGGAAGGGCGGTAAAGATACAGCTGAAAATCTTTCCGAAAAATGCAAGAAATATAAGGTAAAAGTGCATATAATATCACCACAGATGTGTAATGAAGATATTATAAGCTCTTCTCTTATTAAAAAGCTTTTGTCAGTCGGAAAAATAGAGAGAGTAAATTTATTTCTCGGGCGCGACTACAGCTATAATTTACCTGTAGTTTATGGTGAAAAAATCGGAAGACAACTGGGTTTTCCAACTCTCAATCAAAAGTTTCCGGAAAATTTTTTTGTTCCAAAATTTGGCGTATATAAAAGCAAAGTTTATATAAATAACGAAAGTTTTGATAGCCTTACCAATATAGGCATTGCGCCAACTTTGAAAAACGAACGTTTTCCGTTATCTGAAAC
>Ga0247609_10002916_pt1 | contig 17648 bp, 20 predicted proteins | sample 172DNAGHGlowgp2_FD_193487 | JGI IMG/M metagenome (GOLD analysis project Ga0247609, IMG submission 193487) | Sheep rumen microbial communities from Palmerston North, Manawatu-Wanganui, New Zealand - 1728 DNA GHGlow gp2 | ecosystem: Host-associated > Mammals > Digestive system > Stomach > Rumen ...
TTACTTCAGCTCAGGAATTATTGGTTGCGGCTTCAGAAATACAATACGACCTGTTCATGCTTGATGTTGAGATGCCTGGCATCGACGGAATGAAAGTTGCCGGTAGATTACATGAGATTGATGATAGGATACCTTTGGTGTTCATTTCGGCATATATGAAATATGCTTCAGATGGTTATCATGTGAATGCTTTCAGATACATATTGAAAGATGAAAACATTGAGATCTACATTGCTGAATGTCTGGAACGAATTCTAAAAAACATAGGAATAGATAACAGAAAAGTATTATTAGACTTCACTGTTGGAAAACGTGAGATCCATGTTAATGAAATAGTGTGTATTAAGCGACAGAGAAATTATACAGTTTTCGAAACAACCCGGAATGATAAAGAGTCTTTAATGCAGAAAAGACCGGTAAAAAGTGTTAGGGAAATAATGGCCCAATTTGAGTTCATTTCTGTAAGTTCAGGAGTAAGCGTGAATCCATATCATATTACAGAAGTCAATGGTGAAAAGGTTTATATGGACAATGGAGAGAAGTTCTCAATACCACGTAGGAAACATGACGAGTTCATGAGTGCCTATAGATTATATATAAGGGGCAAAAAGTTATGATTGATCAGATATTAACATTTGCGTTGATTGCAATGAATATTCTTATTAGCCTTCTGTTTCTAAAGTGTTTTTTCCCGAAGACGAAATTTGTGGCAAAGGATGTTTGTTTAATTTGCTTGCTTATTATTGAATGCATTGTTGTTTCTGTAACGTTTCGTTCTATTGTTATTTTGAAGCTAGTATTAAATCTGGTTTCAGAAGTAGTTGTAACTATATTGTTGTTTAACGTTTCGTGGAAAAGAAGTCTAGTATACAATCTGTTATTCTTTGGGATTTGCGGTTCAGTTGAAATAGTTGTTCTGCTTATATTTCAGTATGTATTTAGCGTGAATAATTATTCTGAGTTGACGAATAAAAACGGGGCGGCTGTTATGGAAATTATATGTTATTTGATCATGCTCCTCGTTATAATTTTGATTAATATCACACACAAGAAATCAATAGTCACCAGATTAGATACAAAGGGTTGGATAGCGTTTATAATGTATCCTCTTACAACTTTGGGAATCATATCACTGCTATTATATGTTCCTCAAGATCAAATACCGCAAAATGTATTTAAACTGATTTTCGCATTTGCTGTTTGTATGCTGTTTCTTAGCATAATGCAATTCTATTTGCTTGAAAATATAATGCAGAGAGAAGCTGATATATATGCTAAGCAAGCGCTGATAGAGCAAGCGGAGCATGTTAATCAAATGTATCGCTCATTATCTGAAGAACGTGAGATACAAAAGGCCAGAGCACATGATTATCTTAACCATATGAATACTTTGCTGGGTTTAGCTGAACAGAATAAAAACGCTGAAGAAATCAAGTATTTAAAAGAACAGATTGGATTAGAGAGCGATAGTATAGATATCATAGATACTGGCGATGCAGTGATAAATGCAGTCTTGAATTTTAAGTACCGAGAAGCAAAGAAAAAAGGTATTATAATGCCACTTATGATTGATAATTTAAGTGACCTTAATATAAGTGAAAGTGATATAGTCACGATACTTTCTAATATTCTCGATAATGCCATAGAAGCAACTGAAAAGTGCGATACCAAGAAAATAGTATTACAGATATCCAAGCAAGAACAGGATGGGGTTTTGTTTATTGATTCTTCCAATACTTGTTTACCGGAATTGTTTATTGATGAGATGCACCATACTACAAAAGCAGACAAAGAGAATCATGGTTATGGGATATCGAATATCAAGTATGCGGTGGAAAAGAACAATGGTGAATGCCTTATTGATAAAAAGGACGGCCTCTTCAGGATCGTTATAACAATACCTTTATGAATAAAAACCCGAAATTGATACAAAAAAACCCAGGGTTATCATAATTTATTGAAAACCATAACCTGTTCATTACAATTCCAAGCTAAGGAGGCTTGGAATGGAACAGTTATCAGCTTGCATAACTGACAGGATGATAGATCTTAGTATCATCAGTAGTGATGATAAAGATTGTTATTGCTATTCTGTACAAGGTCTTTTAGAGAAGATTACCTGTTTATCGCTTATTATATTTTGTGCTTCTATTTTTCATTCGTTGATAGGAGTACTTGCTTTCCTATCAGTATATATACTGATTAGAAGAAGTTCAGATGGTATCCACTGTAAAACTACGATAGGTTGTTTTTGCGCATCAACGGCGATGGCACTTTCAACTATATGGGTTGCAAGAATCATGAACTGTGCAATATGCATAGGGGGGGTGTTTTGCGCGATGGCAGTTTTGTGCATAGTGGCAACATTCAACAACCCGGATCTGAATCTTACAGAAAGCGAGCTGAATCACCTTAAGAGAAGATCCCGTTCAACATGTTTGATCACCAGCGGAATCGTAGTGATTATTATTCTGATTTTTCCTAGAAAAGAGATTGTGTTCTATTTTGCTTTAGGCGTTATCTACAACGCGATAAGCGTTTTGATAGCAATAATCTGTGAAAGGAGGAATCAGAGCGATGGAAAAGAAGAAGCTTGAACGCACTATCCTTAAAGGCGTTGAAAGAATCAGTCGTAAAGAAGCTATGAGTTGCAAAGCTTCACCCGTGCCTCCGTGGCCGGACTGTATGATTTTTCTGCACCAGCCAAAGAGGCCCAAGAAGTAAAGCACTTTTGTACAGTTATGGAGGTTTAGACCAATGTATTTAAGAGAGTGACAATTTGAAGGAGAAGACGTTGTCATAACAACGATCAGGTATTTGAGTTTATTATCGGGAGAATATAATCATGAAGGGTTCAATCAAAACCAGAATTGGCAAGATGATTTCTGCTTCTGCATTGGCATTGACAATAGTATTAGGTATGGGAAGTATGGCTGTGTTTGCAGGAAACCCTGCAACAGGAGCAGTTAATGGATATACCACAAGGGGGACCTCAACGATAAAAGCTAGGAGTGGAGGCGCTTCAACAACATATCAAAGTACAGGTGCAGTTAGCGTAAATTCAACTTACAGCTATGTTAATACAAACACCTTGGTAACAGATAAGATTACTAAAAGCAAAGGATATTATAAATCCTGTTCGGTAAGTTTTACTGCGCCCAACGGATGTCGTAGTGTAAAAGTTTCAAGTTCCCATAACGTTTCTGCAGCCGGTCAATCATGGACTGCAAGTACAAGTAAGATTTATGGTGATTAACGTTGAAGCGGGTGAATAAGAGATTATTTTTTATAATTATTGTCTCTGTACTCATCTTGGGTGCTGTGGTTATTTCGTTTGCAGTAAAACGAAATAACCACAGCACTGTTTCTAATGAATATATATATGACAGCGTTGATTCTTCGTGCTATTATTCGGAAAAAAACGTGCTCTATCTTGATGGTTCCGATATACTTCATCTTATTGATACTGATTCAGGCAAGGATATAGTATATTGTGATAAACCTAATTGTATGCATGAGGGTTATTCTCATAAAAATGAAAATCCTTCTTGCCCTGCTGCTTTTTTCGGACTTTCTAAAAGTGGAAATGTTCTTTACAACGGACACCTGTATTTTTTAGGTAACATGACTGATGAGGATCTTATTACCCAATATCTGTATGAGATGGATCCAAATGGTGAAAATCGAAAAAAAGTAGCTACATTGCGAGGAATTCAAGATATCAGATATGTTTTGTATAGAGACAATTACGTCATAGGCGGGTATGTTAACAGAGTCGTATTAAATGATGCCGGTCAAATTATTAATGATAACAAGCCGGAAACAGGAATATTTGTTATAGATTTAGAAAACCATAAGGTTAATAAAGGAACGATATTAACAGGTGAAGAAATAAATATAACGGGAATATACTACGAGGATGGATTTGTTTATTACACGGTTGCTCGCTTTAAAGATGATGTTTCTGAAGCGGTTTTGGCGGATGTTTCAGAAAGAGATTTTGAAGATTTTTCATACGATAACTTACTGCATGATATATACAAATATGATATCAAGAATAATGAAAACTTTTTGATCAGCGAAATAGACCACATTCATAATCTTGAATTGCATGGTAAAGACGTATATTTCACCACAAAAGACGGGTATTACAACTACAATATAAGCAGCGGAGAAACAGTAAGTCTTGATATAGTTGGAAATGTTGCTCCAAAAGACAAAAACAGATTCCGTGGCTTTACCAAAAATGGAAATGATTTGTACTTCAGTTATCTGAATGAGAATAATGAGGTCGCATATTGCCTGTTAAAAGGGTCCGATATCAAAGAACTTATGCGAATTCCCAATGAATCGTCATTTATTATGGATTGTATTTGCGGGACGTCAGTATATATCAATTATTATGATCATGGAGATTTCTGTCTGGGAGTTATGAATATTAATGATTTAAATAATGGTATATTCAACCCGCTGAAATTGAGGCGCTACAATGAAGAAAATCAATAGAAATCTAATAATAACACTTATAGTAGTAGCTATTATTGTCATTCCGATTCTGATACTTTCTCGTATTCATTCCGGACTGAATCGCGAGAAAGAAACTTCAGAGAGCAGTATGCCATCTGATGTGGCGGATAACGTCGTAACCATAACATATGCTGTACCTGACATATGTAGAATTGATAAAAACAACCTGAATCTGCTTAATGAAGAATTTAAAAAGGATGGTTTGCATTACAGACTTGAAATCAAATACCTTGATTATGAGGGATATGCGGACTCGCTTGCAAATGAAGCAAAAAACGGAAATATAGACATTGCATTCACGGGATTCGGTGACGCAAGCGGAGCAAATAACACCTATAAGCTTCTTCAATCGGGACTTTTCTATGATTTGGATCATGTCTTGTCAGGTGATACGGGAAAAGTTCTTTATAATTCTTTCCCGGAGAATCTTTGGAAATCTGTTAAGTGCGATCAACACACGTATTCCATACCATCAACACTTGTTAATGATCAAGGTCTTTATGTTGCATTTAATAGAGATTACATTACGGATGAGAAAATCAAGTCGTGGAATGGTAATCTTGAAGGGCTTTATGAAATGCTCCAAAACAAAAGTTTTACCGGTAAGGACACTTATGCTTTTTTGTATCTTATAACTGATTATTCATTTGAAAATATGATCGGATGTGAAATCAGATCCGGCCTTCTTTATGATTATGATACTCAAACGGTTAAGAATCCCCTTGAATCAGACAAATTTATAGGGTTTCTCAGAACTCTTGATAAGATGAAGAATGGGGGTTATATGAGCTCCTCTGTATCGTATGTTAATAATACGGGTTTAAATGATATTGGGATACGTAAAGATATAGAATCGGGAAATTATGCAATCGCGCTGTGTTCCGGAACTACGGATGAACTGTTTATGCGGGATAATGTATATGTAAAAAGGATCCCGGGAGTGTTGTCGTCAAGAATAAATGGTTCTATTGGAATAATTAATAGTGTTAATGATATTAACGCTGTTGTAGATTTTCTTGCTAAGTTTTACAGTTCGGATAAATATGGGAATATTTTAATCTATGGTTTAGAAAACGAACATTATAAGGTTGTAGACGGGATTGCATGTAATATAGATGGTTCCGGGTTGGATGACCGTTATTTGACAAAGCTGGTATTGAATCTTTTTATCAATCTCTTGCCTGTAAGCGGAGAGGATTTTAGAGATAATCGAAGACAAGAGTATTTCTCATTTTATGAAAGCTTGAAAGTATCACCCTTTATCGGATTTGAACCTGATACGGAACATTTGGGTAATATTTCCGTTGATCTTGATGATTTTATGTCGAGCCTTAACGGACATAGTGTAGAGGAAGTATTGCCGGCTGCTAAAGACAAGTTTCAATCTGATGGTATTGATAAATATTTAGCAAGTGTCAGAAATCAATGGGAGAAATACAGGTGAAGCTGCAATTATCTGAACTTACCAAAAAATACAACGACAAATTGGCGCTTGATCATATTACTTTCTCTTTTACTTCGGGAATTTATGGACTGCTTGGTCCAAACGGTGCGGGGAAATCAACCATGATGAACCTTATTACCGATAATATATCACCCACGTCCGGCCGGATTTTGATAGACGACAGAAATATAAAAGATATTGATAAAGAATATAGAAAGCTTTTGGGTTATATGCCGCAACAGCAGAATTTTTATCCTGAGCTGACTTTGCTGCGGTTTATGTATTTTATAGCTTCTCTTAAGGGTCTTAATAAGCATGAAGCAAAGCGGGATATAGAATATTATCTTAAAATGGTAAATCTTTATGATGTAAGAGAAAAGCGGATCGGAACGTTTTCAGGAGGTATGAGGCAACGGGCACTGATTGCGCAAGCGCTCATTGGAAATCCCAAGATACTTATTCTGGACGAACCGACAGCGGGTCTTGATCCCAAGGAAAGAATTCGGATTCGAAATCTTATATCAGAGGTTTCAAGAGATAAGATCGTTATTATAGCTACACATGTAGTTGCGGATGTTGAATTCATTGCCAAAGAGATCATTATGCTGAATTCCGGTGTAATTCTCAAGTCCGGAAAACCCGCTGATCTGCTTGCCGAGATAAATGGAAAAGTATGGAATATATACATATCTGACCGGGAAATAACTGAAGTCAACGATAAGTATAAGGTAAGCAATATTTCAAGAGAAGGGGAGTCGGTTATCGCCAGAATTGTTGCAGAATCCTACGAAGACAAGTGGGAAAGTGAAACGGTGCGGCCTGATCTTGAGGACTTGTATTTATACCTTAACGGTGAATAGAATGAATGTTTTTAGAAATGAATTTTGGAAACTACTATCCAAAAAGACAGTTTGGATATTGCTTCTTTTAATCATTTTAAATCCTTTAGCTTTACTTTATATCATAAATAATCCAAGTGATGATGGATACACGATTAAAGAATACAGCAACGTATATAAAGAAATAGAAGGTTTAAACGAAAGTGCTGCTCTTGATAAAATTGAGAATAGCTTAAATGAAACCGACAGTTTCGGAATGACTAGCCTTTACAATCGTGTTTATAGAGAGATAAAGGCTGTTTTCTCATATGAAGAATATCTTGAAGAGATAGACAAAAAGGCAGAAGATCTGACTATTATGGAAAGGTTTTCCAAAAACGGGGCATATGTCGCGGAAAATGCAAAGAAAACCCGTGATACATATCTCAAATTAAAAGGTCTTATGCCGAAACCTGTCGATCCATCCGGAATCATTTGTATTACTGACATCGGTGTAACGGATTATATATTGGTTCTTATCATTTTTATACTCGCTGTCAGTATAGTTTTTCAGGAAAAAGACCATAATCAGTTTCAACTTTTAAGGACAATGAAAAATGGCAGAAGCGGTCTTATGATATCCAAAATTATGGTTATGATTGTCTCGATAGTAATCATGACTGTCATTTTATACGGAACCAATTTTGTTATCGCCGGAGTGAACTTCGGATTGCCGGATTTTAACAGGCCGATTCAAAGTTTATACTTGTATCGCAGCAGTCCCGTTAACCTAAACGTGGGGGGACTTTTGTTAAGCTATATAATGATCAAAATTCCGGGTAATATTCTGGTCGGCATGCTTTTTCTTGTCATATGTGCAGCGTTTGATCGAATTGTATATGTATTTATGATCGGAGCGGGTCTTATCTTTACAGAAGTATTGTTCTATACAAAGATACCTGAGACTCATTACCTTACCTGCCTTAAGTACATTAATATAATGTATGGAATAAAAACCAAAGACATGCTTTCGGATTATAAAAATATTAATTTTTTGGGGCATCCGCTAAACACATGCACTTTATATGGCATTATGTGGGTGTCTCTGTTTTTGATTTCTGTTCTTTATATAAAAAATTACCTCAATATATCGAAAGAGAAGAACCGGATAAATATCTGTGGATCGAGAAAGATCAGGATCTTTGGACAACACACTTCGGTTTTTATGCACGAGTCATATAAAGTGTTGATTGCAGCAGGCGCATTGTATATCCTGATACTATTCTCAGGCTTTGTGCTGTGGTGGAATCCATCGATGAATATACGTTTTGATTCGGTTGATGAGGTTTATTATAAGGGATACATGGATGAGCTGTATGGCCCGTTAGATTCGGATTCATACCGCAAGTTAAATGAAGAAGAGTCAAAATTCAATGAGCTTTCAAATACAATAAAAGCATATATAGAGCAAGGTAAAAGCGAGGATTACATTAACATAAAATATAAGGAAGAACTGAGCAAAAACACCGCATTTGACAAGGTGATGAGTCATCTTTCATATCTTGAATCAAAAGGCGGAGGGTGGTTTTTCTTTGACAAGGGCTTTCGTATTCTGACGGACACAGATAATTATGAAAACAGGGATATATCGCAGGCATTTGTTTATATAGTTATCCTGATAGCCCTGACATGTGGGATTTATGGTCTTGATTATAAAAATTCTGAAATATCGCTTTTACAAACAACAGTTCACGGAAGACGAAGGCTGAATGTCGTAAAGATAGTTCTTGGATTATTATGTACAGTGATATCTTTTGTGTTTATTTATATTATAAGGCTTATCAATGTATTAAATGCGTATGGAACAAAGGGACTTCAAGCGCCTGCTTCGAGTATGGAACACTTATCGGCTATACCGCTAAATGTTTCAGTGTTCCAATATCTTTTGATTATAATGGGAATGCGGTTCATTGCCGGTATAATTATTGTACTCACTTTATTTTTGCTTACAAAGCTCTTTAAAAACAGCGTTTATGCTATTGCTCTGTGTTCTACGATTTTTATATTGCCATTGGCATTAGTGCTGCTTAACATTCCGGGCACACAATATATTCTTCTGAATCCGCTTCTCATAGGAAATGTTTTTTGATGTATGAATTAATTATGGGTTTAAATAATAAGTAATCCCAAGGATAAATCATTATATATAGGAATACATTCCAAATTTTTACAAAAAAACCCGGGAATAGTGCAATAATCTCCAGGGTTATCAGGATCTATTGATAAAGCAAAGTTAGATAACTAGAATGCCGAGTTAAGGGGGCTTGGTATGGAACAGTTATCTGCCCGCATAGCTGACAGGATAATCTATCTTGATATCATCAGCATTGATGATAGAGATTGTTTTTGCTATTCCGTATGTTGCAAAGCTTCACCAGTACCTCCGTGGCCGGATTGTAGGATAATTCTGCACCAGCCCAAAAGACCTAAGAAGTAAGGGAGAACATTTTGAGTGATGCGTGGGGGTTTAGACCAATGTGGCAGTGAAGAATGGAACAAAAGGAAAAAGACTCAATGAGGGACGAGGTCTTTCATTGAGTCTATAGACAGACTTTGGAGGATAATTATGAAAAACAAGATTATTTCTGTGCTGTTCTCTATTGCCATTGCATTTTCAGGGATTACAGGCTTCGCGACAGCAGTACATGCTACTGGCAATGATGCGTATTCATATTCATTTTACAATGGCTATTCATCAGGTGCCAGTGCTGGAAAAGCTAAGAGTACTAACAAAAAAGTGTATGTTCACCAGACTTCCGGCCCCGGGTTAAAGTATAGAGTACAAGGATCGCACTCTGGATCAACCTGGACTAACAGATCAGATCAGGAGACATTGTACAACGGGTATAAAAGAAGGATTGAAAATAGAGTCCATCAAAATAATGAGGGAATAGCAAGATTACAATTCGTAAGAACAACAACGGCTTACACTAATACAACAGGTTATTGGAATCCTGAGCCCACATAACACTTTGAACAATCTTTTTTAGCTCTGTCGCTTTGCATTGCTGATGCAGAGCGACAGAGCATTTGCTAGAGGATTTTGATATGAAAAGAAAAGCTACGGTATTAGTATCAGTAATTGTGCTTTCAATTCTGTTGTTTGCAGTAATAATACTAGAGAAGATTAACAAGACACCAATGCATCGTTATCTTGAGACATCTCAAATAGCCAAGCCAACAGATGATTACATACCCGCCAAATTACTGAATGACGATGGGAATCTTCAGTTTGAGTTTTTGTCATATGATTTGATTGATGATAAAGACATAGAAAAACAGACAAAATATAAGGCTGAATACTTTATAGATGGTAAAGTGCCACTCTCAGATTATGTAGTGAGGGACATCGATTATGAAGCTTTGCGACGTGATTATCCCAAGTATGATGAGTTTTGTTCCAGCAACGGTGAAAAAGGAATGACATATGAGGAAGCGGGGGAACTTGAACGTGAACATGGATCCGAGTACATGATTGATAAACATATCAAAACAAAGTACCTATTTGTCCGCTGTAGAATCACATATCTTGGAAATGGACGAAATGAAGAATGGCTCAATCTGTTTGATATTTTCGCAATGCGCGGGAATGAAATAGTTGGACTGTGTAATATGAACTGCTATTTGGATATTTCACAACATAGAGGAGAAGGAGTAAGTGAGAATGATTTCTTCCAGTATAAATTTGAAAAAGTCGGTGACAGTGTCGAATGTGTAATGGGTTGTAGGATCAGGGGTGATTTCGTTGATTTGTCAGAGGAGAACATATATTATGTCGGATTTCAGCCGGGAACTAGGTATTCGGATTATGACCAGTTTAACCCGGCAATCGACAGAAGATGTGTTGCATTAAGAGACATACCCAAGGAACCATAGCTTTTAAATTGGAATACGACATTTGTAGTTATTCCGTTCAATTATGAAATATAAATACTGAAAGGAGAATTTAATTATGAGAAGTAAAACACTAATTGCATTATTCACAGTAGCTATTGCATTATCCGGAGTATTCGGATATCGAAAAACTGTTAATGCTGATAATGATAAGTATTATTATTCATTTTACAATGTTAACTCCTCAGGAAACACTGCAGGAAAAGCCAAATCGACGAATAAAAAGGTATATATTCATCAGGTATCAGGACCTGCAACTAGGTATACAGTGCAAGGATCAACTTCAGGAACGACGTGGAATAACAGATCATCTCAGAAACTGATTTACACCGGAACAAGTGTCCGTGTTTCAAACACTGTCCATGAGCATAATGAAGGTCTGGTCAGATTACATATAGTCAGCACTGGTTACGCTTTGATATATACGAAAGGCTATTGGAATCCGGAGCCATCATAAGTGTTTTTGTTTGTTTTTATCTGATTGAAGAAAAACCAAACTTGAGGTTTATCTAGGAAAATGAAGAAGATATTATCAGCATTTATCATTTGCTTTTTAATCTTTTGGGCAGGGCGAATAATCAGTATCAATCAAAATCCGCCAATCACCGCGTACTATGATATTGGTGACACATTGGATTGCGGTGATCTGGAAGTTAGCTTTATCGAATCTCATCTTGATTCTCCAGAGCAATTCAAAGAACGGTTTGACGTTGAATCTGATAATTCAGACGGTGAACATAAGGTCATATCAATTTGTATAAGTGCAACTAATAAATCAGATAAAGAAGCTGAACTTGACGAAATATTCGATTTCCTTGAATGCGGATTTGAGGCACCAATGTGGGCAAGCGCAATTAACCCAGAAGCAACATATCAGATTAACAATTTCGGAGAGGAAAAACTTGCTCCGGGGGAAACACGAAAGATATGGTATGTCACGGAAATTCCGAAAAAGTTGTATAGGGAGTCAGCGTGGAAGCATATTGACGAGAATCAATTTTGTTATGTATTGACACTTTCGCCACAAAAGATTGCAGTGAGGCTTAAAGTATGAATACAGTTAGGTTTGAATTGTACCGTGCTTTTCACAGCCGCACCTTTGTGATAAGTCTTCTGATAGGAAGCGTTATATGTGCACTGGATCTGATCACGTTTTATATTATGGTCGGACAAAACGGAAGATACTTAGTCCAGGCATGGATCGGAACAGATTATCTGTTTGCTTATAATCAGATGTTTTATTTATTGCTTCCTGTGCTTGCCTGCCTTCCTTATGGAGGAACGCTATATACGGATATTAAGACCGGATACGATAAGAATATCTGTGTGAAAACATCAAGATTAAACTATGCATTTGCTAAAAGTGTATCTGTATTTCTGTCGGGGTTTGTTAGTGTATGTTTACCACTTGTAATGAACTTATTTATTGCCGCCGGCATATATTCAAATTATAAACCTGAGAGGTTAAAGGGCATAAGCATACCATTGAGTGACATTTATCTGTTTGCAGAGATCTTTGATAAGCACCCTGCTATATACTGCCTGGTCTACATTTTGATCGACAGCTTGTTTGCTGGAGCAATGGCTCTTACCTCATTAAGTTTAACTGTAAAAGTCAGGAGCAGTTTTACAGCAGTAGTAACTCCGATGATCTTATTCTTTATGTTTGATGTATTAAAGGAAACCAAAGATTTTGGTAACTGGACTGTTACAGAAATGCTGAATCCGAGACAGTATATGCATACATACTGGTATCAAATGTTAATTGTCTATTTGGTGATATTTACAGTCAATGTAACGGTAATCACATTAATTTCGAAAAAGAGAGACATTTTATGAATATATTGGGAGGAAAAGATATGAAAAACAAGTTATTTGCAATGGCGTGTTCATTTGCTATGGCAATCTCTGGAATTTCCGGCTATGCGACCATGGTTAAGGCTGGTAATGATAAGTTTGATTATTCATTTTATAACATGGATACACAAGGCTATTCGAGAATGGATGAAAAGGCTACAGATAGGAAAGTATATATTCATCCAACTTCCGGACCAGGGCTGAAATACACGGTACAAGGTCGTAAAGATAATACAGGTTGGGCTAACAGATCAACACCCAAGATTATATACAGTGGTTCTAAGGTTAAAGTCTCTAATACTGTACATGATCACGACGAAACATATGTAAGACTGCGTTTTGTCAGAACCACAACAGCTTATACGCATACATATGGGTATTGGAATCCCGATCCTTCGTGATATTTGGTGTAAATCATGAAAAGAAAGGCAATAGTAATTGCAATCGCATTAATACTTGCTACATTGATAATTTTGGTTACTAATACTGAGAAAAGCAGGAAGACTCCTATGGAACGGTTCCTTGAGACATCTCAGACGACAATGCATGTAGATGATTATGTTCCGGTCAAGATCTTAATGGACAACAAAAATATTCAGTATGAATTCTTATCATACGACTTGATCGACGACAAAGATATTGAGACACAGACAAAATACAAGGCGGAATACTTCATTGATGGCAAATTGCCGTCATCAGATTATGTGGTGGCGTGGACAGATTTTGATGCAATGGCCAGAGACTATCCGAAGTTTGATGAGTATAGGAAAAGTAATGGCGAAAAAGGTATGACTGATGCGGAATATGAAGAATTTATACGCATACATGGACCTGAATATACAACGGACAAGCATATTAAGACGAAATATCTGTTCATCCGTTGCAGGATCACATACACAGGAGCCGTTCGTGATACAGAGTGGCTGGCGCAGCCTCATGTGTTTGCAATGCATGGAAATACAAAGGTCATATCGGTAAGTGGAAGCGGATCTTATTGTTATTTTGATCAACCGCAGCCGTCATTGTGGGAAGACGGCAGCAGAGATGACTTCTTCTGGTACAGATTCGAAAAAGAAGGCGACAGTCTTGAGTGTGTTTTGGGAATCAGATTAAGAGGAGATCGTGTAGATTTTTCGGAAGGCAATACATACTATATCGGATTTGAATCTTCAACATCATATTCGGATAACGATCAGTTTAATCCGGCAATTGACAACAGATGTGTAGCGCTGGATGAACTTCCTAAAGAAGGCTGAACTTCTGATGTTTTAGATATCGCCATATCTTCAAGAAAGAAGGATATTTTATGAGTGAGATAAAGATCGAAGATCTGAGTAAAAGCATTAAGGGTGCATTGATACTGGATAAGGTATCTATAACGCTGACATCAGGAAAGATATACGGTTTAAGAGGAAAGAACGGATCCGGCAAGACAATGCTCATGCGCGCTATGTCGGGACTCCTTATTCCGGATTCAGGGTCTGTGATCATCAACGGTAAAACACTTCACAAAGATATCTCGTTCCCGGAAAGCATTGGAATACTTATCGAAAACCCGTCTTTCCTCCCACAATATACCGGCTTTAAGAACCTGAAGCTTCTTGCGGGCTTAACGGGAAACATTTCAGATGATGAGATCAGAACTGCATTAGACCGTGTAGGACTTGATCCTGAGGATAAGAGAACTTATAGGAAGTATTCTCTCGGTATGAAGCAAAAGCTCGGCATTGCAAACGCGATTATGGGAGAGCCGGATATCATCATCCTTGATGAGCCGATCAATGCCCTCGATGAGGAAAGCGTAAAGAAGATAAAGAAAGTCCTGCTTGAGATCAGAGATAAGGACAAGCTGATAATCATCGCCTGCCACGACAGGGAAGAACTCGAATATTTAAGCGACATTATCTATGAGATCAAAGACGGCTCTATCGTTGACAGAAAGGAGCTAACTTATGACAACGCTTAAGCTGCTGAAGCGTGATATCAAGCTGGGTATCATTGAACGGCTCTTTCTGTATTTGGTGGTCTTGTTCACTTTCTTTATGGTAAAGGACTGTTCGAGAGCTGTAGCTGATATACAGGTCCGGTATTCCATGCAATCACCGGGCACGATAATGGATTATTACGTTTATTGTATGTCGGGCATGGGCTTCTACCAGTTTGATCCGACAGAAGGATTTTTGATCCCGTACTTATGGTTTATAACGCAGTTGGGAATATCTTATATCATTGCTTATTATGCCGAACAGGACTATACGGATAACGGGGTAAATGTAATGATAGCAGGACGAAACCGTTCTGCCTGGTGGTTTTCCAAAGTGATATGGTGCGTATTATCCGTATTGCTATACTTTTTTGCAACTTTCCTTTCTTGTTCGATATTTGCATTGTTTTATGGCGCAAAGCCTTCGCTCGGAGTGACGGATGAGTTCCTGAAGATCGTATACGGATACAACATAAACTATCTTCCTTATAAGGATCTAATGCTGATCGTGTTCGTCGTGCCAATTGCCGTCACTGCCGGAATATGCCTTGTTCAGATGCTTATGAGTTTTATTATTTCGCCGGTCACGAGTTTTGCCTTAACGTGTGCCGTCTATATCCTGTCGGCATATTATACCGCCTGGTTCCTGCCGGGCAGCTATACCATGTGGGTCAGAAGTTCATATTTCGATGTTAGAGGACTTAACCCGCTCAGCGGATTGCTGATCGCGGCGTTTATGGTGGTAGCTGTTGTTGTTTTAGGAAAGAGTTATTTTGAGCGGAAAGACATAATTTGAGAAGTAATAAATGAGTTTAACTGATGTTGAATAAAGGATAAACAATTATTCGGACGCAAATATATAACTATTGGAATACAATAGATATGGTTTGGAGATAGAACATGAAAAGAGTACTTAAAATGCTCATTGGGAGTTTAAGTGAAAACGCTAATATTATAGGTGCTATTTCTGGTCTTTTATCGATTCTTTCAGTGTTGTGTTCGGTTATTGCTTATTTCCTTAATAATTTTGTAAACATATCATTGGTAGCGTGGCTTATTATTACTGTAGTAACACTTATAATAACGATTACAATATGTGTATTAAGGATTTTTGCTGAAAAAGCGCAATCAACAATAATCTGTACAGAGTATTATGGGTTATTGCATGATTTCAGAAATGGGATAAATGAGCTTGAATGTCAATTTGGAAACTGTATTTTATCCTCAGATAAGCAAGAACAACTTACTGACAAGGTCAAGAGCCTCATTAAAGAAGCATTAGATCATTTGGTTTGTACGCTTGAATATATAAGTAAACATGAGATTTCAGCATGTGTTAAATTGATAGATTATTCTCCTCAAAGTAAACAGAATCCTAAAGATAATATGGTGTCAACATTTGTAAGGGATTCTAAGTGTCCTACGAGCAGACGAGCAGTTGATGAATCTGTCAGAACAAAAAGTGTTAAAATAAATGACAACACCGATTTTTCATATTTCTTTGATTCTAATGATCCAAGCCAGTTTGATTCATCAGTTTTTTACGTCAATAACCTGATAGAATATGATCGTAGAGTCAAATCAAAAGGCGGATATTATAATACAACGCCAAGATGGCAAGATTATTACATTGGTACAGCTGTTGTTCCGATCCGCATCAAAACAAAACGGATTAGGTTAAGAGAGAATTCAGAAGATTACACATTATTGGGATTTTTGTGTGTAGATTCAAAGAGTTCGGATGTGTTCATAGAAAGCAAAAGAGGTCTTTACTCACATATTTTAAAATCATATGCCGCATTGATATTTCAGGTATTGCATTTTTATTCTGGTGTTATGAATAAAACTGTATTAAATAAACAAATGAAAACCGCAAGTAACAGCAATAAGAAAAGACGTTAACCAATACTAGGAAGGAGTGTTTATGGTAAGAGTTTTAATAGAACTGAAAGAAAACACGCGTATAACCGAAAGAGAACGAATTAGACAAGAAAGATGGCGAATGTATGAACTTATTGGTGCGCAGATTTTTAAAGAAATGAAATTGCATGTAGATAAGAAACCCTTAGCTGAAACCTATTATTCGAAAAGGAAAAAGAAGAAAAAAACTATTAAGTATCAAATCTGTTCTGTTTTTCCAAGCAGGGATTCAATGGAATCAGCTTATCGGGATTCATCTTCAAAGTGCGTAATCGAACGTGCCCAGAAGATAACGTGTGTTAATAATCTGAAACTATGATGGTATTAGGAGTTATTACCTTTGTTCTTCATAGTAAACACGAGGATATAGTTATCACGTTGTAACTCGTCATTCGAATTAAGTCACATTTTTAACTCGACAAAACGAGTTAAATGAGTTAAAATCTGAGTTAGAAAGACTCGGAGGTAGTTATCATGCGAACTATACCAACAAAAGAAACCTTAGAAATAGAGTTCAAAAGCGATGTTAAATGTTATCCGGATCGAGAACTGATCGAGGAAATCGTCGGCATGACGAATACCATTGGTGGAAATTTATATCTTGGTGTTGAGGATGACGGTTCCATAACTGGGGTTCATAAGAAACATAAAGATGCTGTTGGCGTAACGGCCCTAATTGCCAATAATACAGTTCCGCCTATTGCGGTAAGAGCAGAGATAATTACTGAAGAAAAAGATATTCTTAAGATAGAGATTCCCAGAAGCAGAGCAATAGTTTCTACATCATCAGGAAAAATACTTCGTCGAAGATTAAAGATGGATGGAACACCTGAAGTCGTGCCTATGTATTCATATGAGATACCTTCAAGGCTATCAGAATTGGGTCTACTGGATTTTTCAGCTCAGCCGCTTCCGGGTGCCACTATGAAGGATCTGGATCCTAATCAGAGAGTCAGACTGAGGAAGATAATTCAGAACAGACAAGGCGGCGAAAAAACATTGCTGGCATTACCGGATGATGAATTGGATATTGCACTTCGACTTGTAACAGAAGTTGGGGGAAAGCTAACTCCTACAATTACCGGAATGCTTCTAATTGGTAAGGAAGAGCGCATACAAGAACTAATGCCGACCGCCAAGTCAA
>Ga0247609_10002917_pt1 | contig 17646 bp, 9 predicted proteins | sample 172DNAGHGlowgp2_FD_193487 | JGI IMG/M metagenome (GOLD analysis project Ga0247609, IMG submission 193487) | Sheep rumen microbial communities from Palmerston North, Manawatu-Wanganui, New Zealand - 1728 DNA GHGlow gp2 | ecosystem: Host-associated > Mammals > Digestive system > Stomach > Rumen ...
AAAATGGATCAAGGCGGTTCCGCCGCTGGCCCATTGCCAGGGTGCGAAGCTTGGGCCTGCCGACTACTTCGGCCGCACGATGGTTGAAAAAACGGATCCTCAGATCAAGGTGGGTATCATCTCTGTCGCGGTTGCCGGCTGCAGCATCAAGCTGTTCGACAAGGATAACTATAAAAGTTATGTCAGTTCGCAGCAGGGCCAGAGTTGGATGATCCAGCGCATTAACACTTATGGCGGAAACCCCTATGGACGCTTGATTGAAATGGCCAAGAAGGCTCAAGAAGACGGCGTTATCAAGGGCATTATCTTCCACCAGGGCGAAACGGACGCCGGTGACGGCAATTGGCCTCCTGCGGTCAAGAAGGTCTACGACAACATCATCAAGGACCTGGGCCTCGATAGCGACATCCCGTTCCTCGCGGGTGAAGTCCTGCGTAGCGGCGTGAGCAGCGGTGCGAACAACAACATCGCAAAGCTCCCGCAGCAGTCCAAAAACTTCTACGTGGTTTCTTCTGAAGGCTTCAACCAGGCCCTGGGCGATGGCCAGAACGTGCACTTCACCTCGCAGGAATACCGCGACTTCGGTAAGCGCTACGCCGAAAAGATGATCGAGGTGCTGGGCGACCAGCTCGACCCGGTGGTGGAGTCCAGTTCCAGCGCTGAACCGGAAAGTTCTTCGGCCGTTGAATCCTGTTCTAGCGCTGAACCGGAAAGTTCTTCGTCCGTTGAATCCAGTTCCAGTGCGGTCACTCCGGAATCTTCCGCTACGGTTGTGCCGCCGTCCAGCTCCAGCAAAGCCGATCCCGCTTCTTCGACTACCGCCATCGATATCGTGACGGGTATTTCTTCCCGAATCGGCAAGGCTAGCGTGAATGCGGGTCGCGTATCTGTTCCGGTCCAGGTGAACGGAACCAAGGTCGTGGCGAAGGTCTACAGCATGCTCGGCAAGGAAGTCTTCGACTTCAGCAATAGCTACAGCAACGGAACGCTTGGATTCTCTGCGACAAGCTTGTCCCAGGGCTACTACATGCTCTCGGTCCAGGTCGGTTCCGAACATTCTGTGCAGAAGATGCAAATAAAGTAAGGTGTTTTCCCGAAAACTCCTCAGGGGCCTCTCGGCGTAAGCCGGGGGGCTCTATTTTAATCTATGGAAACGACCGTCAGCGTGTTGCCGGCCACCTTGAACTTGATTTCTTTTCCGGCAAACGGGAATCCGTATATGCGTTCGGGATCGTCCTGGTAGTGCGGGCGCGGGTCTTGCCGTAATACTTCGACGAGGGCGTCGAGCTTGCCTTCCGGTACTAGGCTCGCCATCTCGGGCGCAATTTTCACCTGCAGGCAGTCATACCGGCGTTCTTCCGCAAATCCGCCCTTCGCACCCTCGACGCAGTCGGTGTAGGGGAGGTAGGGCTTGATGTCCACGATGGGCGTTCCGTCCATGAGGTCGGCGCCGCTCACGACGATTTCGGGGCCATCCTTGCCGTTTGGGCGGATTTCCTCGATTTTGACGCAGCTCATCGCGAGGGGATTCGGACGGAAACTGCTGCGGGTCGCAAATACGCCCAGGCGCGTGTTGCCGCCAAGCCTTGGCGGCCGAACGGTCGGGTGCCAGGTGTCGCGCACGTTCTCGGAAAAAATCCAGAGCAGCCAGAGGTGGCTGAACCCTTCCAGCCCGCGCAAGGCGTCGGGGTTACGGAATTCCTTCTCGAACCGGATAGTCGATTTGAGGGTACGCAAAAGCCCGCTCTGACGCGGTATCCCGAACTTCTCGGGAAAGTCGCTCTCGATGCAGGCTATGACTTTGAAAAGGTATTCTTTCACGGATGTCTATTATTCGAATCCGCTGTCGAGGCCCTTGACGGCGTAGGCCCTGCGTTCGCCTGCGGAATTGATGATGATGGCTGCGCCAGACAGGTAGTTCGCCCAGTGCGGTCTCGGGACGAGCGTCATGTCGTATGTCCTGTAGTTGATGGCCTTGTCGGTCAGGTACGATACGAACGGGACGATGAATTCGTCATGGGAGCACACCACGCGCAGGCGCGGCATTTCGTCGTAGGACTTGGCGAGATAGGTCGAAATCATTTCTTCGCTCTTTTCGGCAAGGTCGTAGAAGGCATCGGCGAAGTTGCCTGTAAAGACCCATTCGGAGATTACCTTGTTCGAACTGTAGCCGTCGGCATGGTTGTATTCGCTACGCTTTTCGGAATCCTTGGTGTACCAGCCGGCCTGGAAAACGTCGCTCGTGTCGTGCGGGAAGGTCGTCTGGCCCCTGCCGATGGCAATGTTCAAGCACGTCTGTTCCGTACGGACGTAGTCGGTGTGCGTGAAGGTGAACGATTCGGCGCTAACGAGCTTCTGACCGACAGATTGGGCCTGCAGCACGCCGTCTTCGGTAAGGGCGCTTTCCTTGGTCACGTAAGGTTCGCGTTCGCCGTGTCTCAGCACGAACACCACCTTCTCGTCGCAGCGCACGCTCTGGAACACGTTGCCGATGTCGGCAAATCCGTTCGTGTCGGGGACGACTTCTACGGGGTCGCCGTCCACGCAGGGGACCGGCGGCAGAACTTCGGCGGAGGATTCCGGGAGGGCCTGGCTGCTCGAGGAGAGGAGTGTCCCTGCATCGGAAGAAAGGAGTAGACTGGCGGAAGATTCCGGAACGGTGGCGTCGGAGGAGGCCGGGGTGACGGCTTCGGAAGAAACCGGCGGGTTCTCTTCCGGTGCAGAAGCCGAATCGTCCGAGCAGGCCGAAAGGGCGAATGCCGTAGCCAGGGTCAGTGACAAGCCTAAATATTTTTTCATGGGAATCTCCTTGGCGGTATTTTCCTCTAAATCTATTTATTTGTTTCCCTGAAACAAGTAAATATTTTAAAATCGTCTACTTTTTTGCGTTGTAGTTGGTGTCGTTCCTGCGTTTGAGCTCCTTGTTCAAGGGCCAGTAGATGCATGCGAAAAGTACGTAGCCGCACAGCAGGACTATCCAGTGGTTCAGGTGGAGGAGCGTCTCGAGGTAGCGCATCTCGGCGAACATGAACGGCCCCGCGATAAGGAATAGCGGGAGCTGCCGGCACTGGTCGCCCAGCGAAAAGCGGCTCTCGTAGCTCACGATGGAATTCATCATCGGGAAACTCGTGCAGAACCCGCCCATGAGCCGCTTGATGAGCATGAGCCCAGCGACAACGCCCGCGATGGCGGGGGCCTTGATATAGACGGGCAGCGGGGTCTTGTAGCGAACGCCCGACTTGTAGCGCTGAGTCTGGAACATGATGACCCCCACGACAAAGTCAAAGACGCAGGCGGCGATAAAGTAGGGTTCCCCTTCCGGAATGCGCGGCATCAGGAAGGTCCCGAGCGCGACAAAGAAGGCGAGCCCGGCGGCAATCGAAGGGATTATGGGTACTTTTGCCTTGTAGTGCAGGATTCTCACGATATGCACGTACAAAAAACACATGAATCCGGAAATGGCGTTCGCCGTGCCCATCGGGAGCCCGACGGCGATGTAGGCGAACCCGCATGGGATGGGAATCGTGGCTGCGACGGCCTTGAGCTGGGGGTCTTTGGTGTAGGCGCTAAAGACTCCGAGAGCCGTGACCATGAAAACCAGCAGCCAGTCGTAGAAAGAAAAGCTTAAATTGAGCACATTTTGCATTAGTATGTACAAAGATAGAAAGTTTGTAGCTAAATTATACGTAATAAGAAAATAAGGAGATTAACATGAAACTGATCCGGCTCGCCTTAGGACTGCCGTTCCTTTTTGCTGCGTGCAACCTCAATTCGTCTGACGAAGGGAAAAAGGAGGTCACGAATTTTGAAGATCTGCCTAATTGTTCTTCTGCGGGAACAACTTCCGGTACAAGCCTTCTGGGCGAGTCGGTTTACGTAGAAGAAGAGGAGGTGACGTATCTCTGTACGGAACGGGGCTGGGTCGTGTCGCGTGTCGCAGAATTTGACGCCCTCCCGACATGCCCGACCAGGCGCGGTACCAATATCGGGCTGAAAGTCTATGTCGATGCGGATTCGCTCACTTACCTCTGCGTAAACACGGGCTGGATCAAGTCTGACTCCACGGCGGAGGAAACGGAAATACCTGTTCCCGAGGTCGAGAATGTCTTGTTGCAAGGCGTGGCAAACGCCATCGGTCCCTTCGTGGTGGGGTCAGCGGTCTCCTTGCGCGAAGTTTCGCTTGATACCAAGACGGATACCCTTGTGCTCGCCGATTCCGCACAGCAGGGCTCCGTCGCGACAAAGTCCGGCGAATTCAGTATTCCGCGTGTGACAGCGTATACACGCTATGCGCTAGTTTCCGTGAAGGGCCTGTTCCGGGATGTCTTGACGGGGGCAGTTTCCGAGGATTCCCTCGAACTTCATGCGCTCGTGGACCTTGCCTATTCGGAATTCAAGGTGGACGTGTTCACGCATCTGCAGTTCGCCCGCGCGAAGGTGCTTATCAATAAGGGATACACCGTTTCTTCGGCGCTGGAACTGGCCGAGAAGGAACTGCTGAGTGCGTTCGGGCTTGATTCCGACGACAAGGATGCGGCGGAATTTGCCATTGCGCTCCTGCTGCGTGCCGACCAGGACGAGGCCGGGTTCGCGCTTGCCATCAAGACGCTCTCGGAAGACATTGCCAAGGACGGCTCTTGGGACGATACGGAATTCAAGACGCAGCTCGCTGACTTTGCCTTCAATATCGAGAACCTCAAGATCAAGGACGAGGAATCCGGCGAACTCCTGCTGAAGGAGGCGGATTATCGCAGGAATCTGGAAAAGTTCGGCGTGTCGGCTGCTCCGGCATTCGAAGCTTACTTTACCAAGTTCTGGGTCGCCGATTACGGCCTTGGTGGATGCGGTTCCGCCCGTCAGGGCGCCGTGGTGCAGAATGCGGACGAGGCAAGCGACAGCGCAAGCGCCTATTTTGCCTGTGACAATTCCGCATGGCGCGTGGCCACGGATTTTGAACGCGATACCGTGAGCCTCGGCAATGCGTTGGACGGTACGCTCCATGTGGGCCATGTGGATGGCAAGAAGGTCTATGTATACGATACAACGGGAACAGGGATTGGCGAACCTACCCGCTGGGTCGAAGCCGACTCCATTACCTATGTCCTCGACAAGGCCTGTACGGACTATGACGACGTGGTGTATACGGTCGAAAAGACGACGGACAAGGATGACAATGACGTGTATTACGGCTGCTTCCAACGCCGTTGGATTCCCGCCGGCCTTTATGTTGCCGAAATCGGTTACCTCTGCAACCCGGGGGCCAAGAACGTTGTCGAAAAGTTCAAGAAAGACGACAACGATATGTATGCCCGTTGCAAGGAGACCAAAGTGGAACTTGCCGATGGCACGGTGGATACCAGCTATGCATGGGATAAAACCGATAAGGCGAACTATGACCTGCGCGACAACGATTGCGAACTTTACGAAGTTGTCAAGAGCGGTTCCGAGTACTACTACTGCGCCGATGACGATAACGTACACTATGAGTCGGCTTCCGAAGACGATGCTGAACTTGGCGTATGTCGCGAAGATTTGGATAGCGCTATCAAGACCTACAAGAAGGGCGAAACGGACGTCTACCGTGTTTGCCAGAAAGGAGCTGATGGTAAATGGTCGTGGGTGGAGACGAATGAGAATACCTACAAGGTAGGCAAGGTTTGTAATGCTGGTATCATTGGCTCCAGCGAAACAATAGGGGAAGACCAATACGTCTGCGCCTGCCAGATTAAAGATTCCGAGACTGAACCTTTGCAGATAGTTATTGATGTCGGAAGATGCGCTGGTTCCACGGTCACTTGGTTTAAGAGATAAGAGGGAGGAGAATTTATCATGAATTTCAAGAATGTCTTTGCAATGACTTTTGCCTCTGCCGCTATCGCTTTGGCGCAGCAGGCAGCTCCCGCACAGCAGCCCTCTTCGGGCTTTGAATCTCCGGCTCAGGCCGCTCCGGCGGCAGAGACTCCTGCCGCCCAGCCTGCGGAACAGCCAACCGTTACGCAGGAATCCGCTCCGGTGGAGGCTTCTGCACAAGCACCTGAGGCTGCTGCACCTGCGCCCGCCGCTTCTGCTGCTCCCGTCGCCCAAGCTCCTGTCGCCCAGGCCTCTGCAGCTCCGGCCGAAGCTCCGGCAGTGAAGGAAGAACCCGTCCCTGAACCGGTCAGGGAACCGACCGCCTTCGACGTGCTGCATGGCAGCGCCTACAACACGGTCGGCAACGAAGCCGCTGCCGACAATGTCGACGGCCTTCTCGGACGTCCGGATTTGTTCTTCGGCAAGAAGTTCTTCTATATCGAACCGGCGGCCGAACGCGGTGTCGTTTCTCTCGGCAGGTTCTTTGCCGCCATGGACATCTCGGGTGACCTTGGCCGTGCTACTGCCGGTTATGCGTCCAACGGTTTCGGTGCCGAGGTGCGTCTCGGTCTTGGCCAGTACGCCATCGATGGCGACAATGGCAAAAAGAGCGGCTCCATTGCCGGTGACGACTGGGGATTCACCGTGTCCAAGGTACTTGGCAAGGTTGTCGCGGTCATCAGTACCGACTGGGAAACGTTCCAGGACGAGAACAATGTGGAACCCAAGGTGGGGAAGTCTACCGAAGAAGCCTACCGCGATCTGAATGTCAACATGACTGTTTCCAACGCTCCGTCCGGCATTAAGCATTTCTGGTCGGCAGGTGTTGGCTTTGTCCGTCACGAGAACGAACAGAAGGTCGGGGGTGACGTTGTGAACGACAACGTGGATTCGCATATCAAGGTGTCGCCGTTCTTCAATTACGGGATGGTCGCCATGCAGAATGCCAGGGCGAGACTCCTTCTTGGCCTTAATAGCTCTGTTCCGCTAGCCTTCTACGATGAACAGGAACGGATTGACTCTACGAGCGGCGATACCGTGAAGACGAAACTTACCGATATCGGCGTCGACCTTGCCCCGAATGTTTTGGGCGAGGTGTTGCTGGGCAGCCATGTGATGCTCTTTGGCGAAGCTACTTACAGATGGCGCGTGTTCGACTATACCAAGGGAACGGACGAAACGGATGACGAATACACCGCCATGGAGAGCGTCTCGAATCAGGTGCGCGCGACCGTCGGTTTCCGCTACCAGTACGAAGACTGGATTGCCTGCGAGTTCGCGTTCGGCGATTCGTTCTTCACCGATACCAAGTCCATCTTCAACGGCGAAGGCGTGTTCGTAAGTTTCGGCGGATTCATCTACTTCTAATCCCTATCTAGATTGATTTATGTATAGAAAGATTCTTTTCCTGGTTCTGTCCTTTTCGTTCTTGTTTGCCGCATGTGGCGATGACGACAGCAGTTCGTCGGGCGAGGCTCCCGCAAATGCTCCTAAAATTACGAGTGTTGAAACCTTCGACGACCTGGAGCCCTGTACAAAGCAACTCCAGGGAAGAGTCTTTTTTATAGAGAACGAGCAACTCTATGTCGTTTGCGTTGACGATGACTGGTTCGACGTAGATTCCTCCATGTTGGAAGACGTCCTTTCGGGTAAGCTGCCTGACACGTCCGATTCGCTTGAAGGCGAGTTCGTAATGCCGGAGAATGTTGATTCGTCCGAGGTCGCAAAACTTCCCACGATCAAGGTTGAATCCGTGACTGTTACGGGATTCGCCCATAAGGGGCCCTTCGCGAGTGGCACATCCGTGACACTGTTCGGCCTGAACCGCCGTTTTGAAAAGACCAAGACCCGCTTTACGACGCGTATCGAAAACGACAGGGGCGCATTCACGATAGAGAATGTGTCCCTCGAAAGTCAGTATGCGCTGGTGCAGGTCTATGGGTTCTTCAAAAGCGAAGTCAGTGGGCAAAAGACGAGCGGGACCAGGACGAAGCTTTCTGCAATTGTTGACTTGAGTGCGGGCGGAATCGTGAACGTGAATGTAAACCTGTTTACCGATTTGGAATATGCCCGTGTAAAGCAGCTTGTAAAAAGGGGAAAGTTCAATGTCCCTGCGGCAAAGGCCCGTGCGACCAAGGAAATCCTTTCGTTCTTTGGCGTGAACGCTGCAGACAAGCCGACAGCGACGGATATTGCGCTGAGCAAGGCGGATGAATCCGCGAAGGCGCTCTATATCGCTTCGGTGCTGTTCCTGGGCGATTTGGAAATGGGTAGCCTGTGGTACCGTCTCGAAGGTATGGAAAAACGATTCGCGTTGAAGGGCAATCTTGATTCTGCCCAGTTCCGTGCGGAACTTGCCGACTGGGCTTGCCGTGCGGACAGCCTTGACGGTTACGCCTCTATCCGCGAAAACATTGAATCCATGAACCTTGCCAACGCCGTGCCCGATTTCGAAACGTTCATCCGTAATTTCTGGGTTGCGGAATTCGGCCTTGGAAAATGCTCTTCGTCCAACGAAATGAAAAATGCTAAGAACGAGAACGTTTATAGCGCTACCTTCGGGGAACCCTATGTCTGTTCAAGCAACCGTTGGCGCCGTACATCACAGCTCGATGTGGAACTAGGCTTCTGCTTCTCGTTGAAGAACGGGACATACAAGGAAAAAGCGGGCGAGAACGGAACAGAGTATTTCGTGTGCAAGAACGGGGCGTGGCATTCCATCAGTGCCGCAGACTACGAATTCAAGGAATGTACCGCCGAACGTGAACACGAAATTGTTGCGACAAAATCCATGGAGTACTTCACTTGCCGTAAAGGGAAATGGATTGGAATGGATGCCATTTCGTACCAGCTGGGCGAATGCACCGCATTGAGGAATTCGCTTGTCGGTAAGATTTCGGCATCGGCTGCCTACGTGTGCGAGTGGTATGGAAATGCGGGCGGATGGCGCGAAGCTAGCGAAGTGGAAACTGAATACGGCGTTTGTGGACGAGACCGAAATGATGGCCATGTCTACAGGACCAAGGGCGGCAATTTCTTCCGCTGTGATGGAGCCATGTGGCAGAAATCTGATTGGTTGACTTACGAAAAGCAGAATGCCGGTGCCTGTACGGATAGAAAATTTCATGCGCTTTACATGACGGATGACCATGGATTGCTTGTCTGCGAAGATGGCGAATGGCGCGAGGCTTCGCCTGTAGAATCCCAATTCGGCATGTGTGATGCCTCCAAGCAGGATACCATGGTGTGGACGGGGGCTTTTTATGCCAATGGCCTGGGCAAGATCCCGGATGAATCTGCGGGTGGCGACGGGGCGTATTTCCGTTGCAACAACGATACATGGGAACGTTCTGACAAGCTCCACTATGTTTATGGTGTAACCTGCAAAACGTCTTTTGCGTCGCGTTACGGGACTCGCCGTATGTCGAATGACGGGTACATGGATAGTGAAAACAATACCTTCCTCAAGGAATGGTTCTTTGGGGGTGAACGTATGTCGCCTGAGGACGAACGCATTTATTCGGGACTTTTCTCGATAGATGGGGAAGATTATTCCTATGTACTTTGCAAGGATGATTCCTGGCAAAAAATTAGTGCCTTGGATTTTGCTGCAAGGAAGGTCTGTGCCGATTCTGTCTATGATAGACGTTTGCAGGGGAAGGATGAGGAAGGGTATCCCATAGACCAGTATTTCAAGTGTACTGAAAGTGGGTGGGTGTCGATTCCCGAATGGCAAGCTGTAGAGTGTGGACCCGAAAATCAAGGGGATACATTGAGAACGACTTCGGTTGGGAAATACGTTTGCCTTTCGTTCGGAGGTGAATATCAATGGCGTGAGACGTTTGTCGATGAACGAGATGGTACTACATACCGTATCGCAAAAATCGGAAATCAGACGTGGATGGCCGATAACCTGAATTACCGCTATACAGAGCCTACCAAGAGTATGGATTCCTCCAGTTTGTGCTTTAAGAACAATCTGGCTAATTGCAAAAAATACGGCAGGCTGTATTTCTGGAGCGCTGCAATCGATTCTACCAAGATCGCAAGCTACGGTTATTCCTACTGCGGTTATGGGACGTCTTGTAATTTTGAAAATGGAATACAGGGAATCTGCCCGAATGGTTGGCGTTTGCCTTCCCAGGCGGAATTTGACGAATTAAGTGATTACGTGAAGGGTAGCGCTTATGACTTGCAGGCGATGGGGTATCCTGCATGGCCAAACGCGACTGATGCGTACGGATTCTCGGCCCGCCCTGCAGGGCTCTATTCGCCTCATTCAGTATATAAATACTCGTATCAAGATTCGACAGTTCTTTTTTGGAGTTCACTTGAACGTGACGAAGAGTTTGCTTATCGATTGGCTGTTACGCAAACGGCGAAAACTGCTGTGAGCGCTGTATACAAAGATTTGGCCATATCGGTCCGCTGTATCAAGGATTAGTTTTTTCGGAGGGAAAAATGAATTGGAAAGGAATCTACACATTGGCCGTTTTCGCGGGAGCCTCCCTTCTTGTGGCCTGCGGTGACGACGACAGCAGTTCTTTCGAAGAGGAAAACAACTCTTCCGGCCAGGCTTCTGTCGAGACCTACGAAGACCTGGTTCACTGTACCAAGAGCCACTACGGCGAAATCGTGTTCGTCGAAGAAGAAAACGCTTATTTCGAATGTACCAGCGAAGACTGGATCGAAGTGGATTCCGCAACGGTCGACAGCATCCTCGCGACAAGCTCCAGCAGCGAGGGTACGAGCGAAGCTGCCAAGTCTTCCAGCAGCGTGAAGGCGGACAGCTCCGAAGTCGCGAAGGTCGAAACCAAGAAGGTCGATTCCGTTACCGTATCGGGCTTTGCGCAGAAGGGCCCGTTCGCGAGCGGCTCCGCAGTGACCGTGTATGGCCTAGACAGCGCACTCGAAGTGACCAAGACCAAGTTCACCGGGAAGGTTTCGGGCGATAGCGGTGCGTTCAAGGTAGAGAAGATTGTGCTCCCGAGCCAGTTCGCGTTAGTCGAAGTGTCCGGGTTCTACGCGAACGAAGTCTTGGGCAAAAAGACTAGCGGCACCAAGACCACGCTCAATGCCATCGTCGACTTGAGCGCGAACAAGTCGGTAAAGGCCGACGTGAACCTTTTCACGGAACTTGAATATGCCCGCGCCAAGCATTTGGTGACGGCCGAAAAGTTTAACGTTCCTGCGGCGAAGAAGCGTGCGACCAAGGAACTCCTCGCTATTTTCGGGGCCAAGGCCGGTGACGACCTCACGGCGACGGACTTGAGCCTTTCTGATACGACTTCTGCGGGCATCGCGATGCTCGCGGCCTCCATCCTTTTGCAGGGCGACCTTTCGGCAAGCAAATTTGGAATTCGCCTGGAAGACGTGTCCGAACGGTTTGCCGCGACGGGCTCCATGGACAGCGACACGCTCCGTGCCGACCTCGCCGACTGGGCCTCGAGAGCCGATTCTGCCGACAACTTCGACGGCATCCGCGCGAATGTCAAGAACATGAAGCTCGTCGCGACCGTTCCGGATTTCGAAAGCATCCTCTACACTTTCTGGACGGGCGTATACAAGCTCGGCGCCTGCACCGACAGCCTCGAGGAAACCATCAAGAAGAACGATAACAAGCAGAGCGACAACTACGGTGCCGGTTATGTCTGTACCAGCAAGCACTGGCACAAGGCCACGGCCCTGGATTCCGATCTCGGCCTCTGCACCGCGAAGATGGAAGGCTCCTTCAAGGAGTACAAGGGTGGCAAGTCGACCGAATACTACGTATGCCGTACCGGCACATGGCAAAAGATAACCGAGACGCAGTTCGAACTCAAGGAATGCACCGAGAAACGCGACAATGAGTATGTCAAGGCAAAATCTGGTGAGTACTTTGTATGTGCCGACAAACAGTGGATTGAACTGGACTCCGTTACCTACGAACTCAAGCTTTGCACCGAAAAACGTAAATTGGAACTGGCCAAGACCGAAAAAGGGGACAGCTACGTATGCGAATGGAACGGCAATAACGGCAACTGGCGCAAGGCGACAGCCCTTGAGGCAGAACTGGGCGTATGCGGTGGCAAGAATGCGGAATCCGGAAAAATCAGCAAGACGAAATCTGGCGAATACTACGCCTGCTCTGCGGGTGAATGGAAAAAATCCGATGAACCCTCTTTCCTTTTCGGTACGTGTGATGCCTCGCTCAAGGATTCTGTGCGTTGGTCCGGCACCTTCGTCACCAATGCTGATGGAAAACCTATTGGCTATGGAATAATCCCTCTGGATACTGCAGGAGTGACGGGCAAGTATTATGAATGCAATGGTTCCGAGTGGAAAGAATCCAACTTGGCAAAATACGTCTATGGCGTCAGATGTACCGAGAATACGATAACGAGCATGGTTGAACCCGGAATCATGTCGAAGTTTATCGAAATGAAAACTGTTGATGGGACTTCCGTCGCCAAGGATGGAGTGGAAGGTCTGGCTTACCTTTTGAGTATGAGTGTAATCTTGGATCATGATTCTCTTAATTACGTCCAGTGCAAGAACGGAATATGGAAGAGCATAGATAAAGTGTTCTATGATACTCGTGAGGCCTGTACGGCAACGAACGTGAATACGCTTAAAGACAAATATGCTTGCGTATTGGAAGATGGTGAATACCATTGGCGAGAACAGACTCCTGCCGAACTTGCGAACGGGGCGTTCTGTACGGCGGAACTTGCGGACGATTCTATCCATAATGGATACGTTTGTGAAAAAAATGGAAACGTTTATGCGTGGCGCGACTTGACTGACGGCGAAGCCGCGAACAAAGCGCTTTGTTCAAGTAAATGGAACGACAAGGTAGTCCACAATGGTTATGTGTGTGAAGCGTTGCCCATTTATGCGTGGCGTCGAGCAACAACAGCCGAAATTGCTACAGGAAAAGTATGCGAAGTGAATGCGGGGCGTACCGAAATCCTGAATGGCTATGTGTGTCAGTATGGGGATACAAATTGGCGAGCGGCAAGCAGCGTGGAATTGGAAACGGATACGGTGTGCGGGATGTTTGTCGATATATATTATAATACGGGGGCTGGCTCAAGGCCCAAACAGGTAACGACGTCGGGCGACCACCTGTTCGCAGGAAAATACGTATGTTCCCAGCGTGGACCTTGCGTGTCCAACAAAATACGTGGTTACTGCTGGCGTGAGGCATCGGCGTCAGAAAAAAGAATCGGCCAGCCGTGTTTCGCCGAAAAGTATAAGCAGTTTGCATTGTGGTCCGACGATATGTATCGTTGTACGGATACTACGGCGTTTATGTGGTCAAAATGGACGTACCAGACCATTAAGGACACCCGTGACGGAAGGAATGATTCTTATCGCATTGTGGATATCGGGGATACGGTTGTCATGGTGGATAATTTGAAATTCCGCCATGCCGAAGATTCACTTGCGAATTGGAAATGTTACGAAAATTTAAGCGCAAATTGCGATAAATATGGTGCCATGTATATATGGAGTGCTGCAGTCTCTGGGGCTTGCCCGGACGGATGGCATGTTCCCTCTCAACAAGAAGGGACGTGGCTTTGGAATCAGATTACAACCGAAGGGAAGGGATTCCCGCAATATATGAGTGAATCCTATGATCCCGAGCCGGGTGGCCAAATGTGGTGGACTTCTTCGTCCAAGAATTCCAGTCAAGCTTATATTATCGGATTTACTTCTAGTCACGACAACTATGTGCTGAAAGATAATTTCCTCTACCTCCGCTGCATCAAGAACAGACAGTAAAAATCACCCTAAAACATTCTTTCCCGATGGAGTCCGATATGGATTTGCTAAAAAAAACAGGCTTCGTGGCAGGTGTGCTGCTCGCGGCTCTTACCACCTTTGCTCTGACCGCCTGCGGTGACGACGACAGCAGTTCTTCGACGGGTGGAAACTCTTCGGGAGTTGCCTCGGTGGAAAAATATGACGACCTGCCGCACTGTACCAAGAATCGCTACGGCGAGGTGGTGTACGTGGAGGGCGAAGGAACCTATTTCGAGTGCGGAGGAGGTGACTGGACCGAGGTGGACTCCGCGAAGGTCGACAGTATCCAGGCCGAGTGCTCCAGCAGCGTAGAGGTCAGTTCCTCTTCTGTCAAGTCGTCCAGTTCCGTCAAGCGCGACGTTGCCGATACGGCAGTCGTGGAATTGGTTAAAGTCGATTCGGTGGCCGTATCGGGTTTTGCGCAAAAGGGGCCGTTCGAAAGCGGTTCCGTCGTGACGGTGTACGGTCTCGACAGCCTCCTCGAAAAGACCAAGACGAAGTTTACCGGCAAGGTGACGGGCGATAGTGGTGCCTACAGTGTCTCGAAAATCGTTCTGCCGAGCCAGTATGCGCTTGTGGAAGTGAACGGCTTCTACAAGAACGAGAATACCGGCAAAAAGACGAGCGGCACCAAGGTGACGCTCGGCGCCCTGGTTGACTTGAGCGAGGGCAAGTCCGTAAAGGCTAACGTGAATGTGTTTACCGAGATGGAATACGCCCGCGTCAAGCATTTGGTGAAGGTCGAAAAGTTCAATGTCCCGGCCGCCAAGAAGCGCGCGACTCAGGAACTGCTTGCTGCATTCGGCGGAAACGACTCGGCAGACGTTGTTGCGACGGACCTGAGCCTTTCGGATACGGGCGCTGTAGGCAAGTCCCTGCTTATAGCTTCTATCCTATTGCAGGGCGACCTTTCGGCAAGCAAACTCGGAATTCGTCTAGGGAAAGTTGACGATCTCTTCGCTTTGACTGGTTCCATCAAAAATGATTCCCTCCTTGCGGAATTCGCCGACTGGGCAAGCGATATGGATGACGCCGGCAAATTTGATTCCCTCCGCGCAAACATCAAGGCGATGAATCTTTCTTCGAACGTCCCGGAATTTGAAGGCTTCCTTTACAATTTCTGGACAACCAACTACGGCCTCGGTGAATGCGACAAGGATAATGAATTCTACGTCAAGAAAAACGACAACAAGGCCAGCAGCTATTTTGAGAAACCATTCGCCTGTACTGGAAACCGTTGGCATGAAACCTCGGAAATCGATGCTGAACTGGGAATGTGCTCTTCCCTTATGGAAGGTTCCTATAAGCAGACGGCATTGAATGATTACTATGCATGCCACTCCGGAAAATGGCACAAGGTTACTGAAGTGGAATACCGCCTTGAGGACTGCACGGCCGAAAAACAAAACAAATACAGATCGGTTCTTTCAAACATGTATTTTGTCTGCCTCGATAGCCAGTGGCAGGAAATAGACAAGGTCACTTACGATCTCAAACTCTGTACGGAAGAACGCCGGTTAGAGTTGGCCAAGACGCTGGATTCCAAAAGTTACGTGTGTGAATGGGACGGCCAAAAAGGGGCTTGGCGCAAGGCTACGGATGTGGAAGTAGATATCGGCGTATGTGATTCGATAAGAAATGGCCTTATATACAAAACGAATGCAGGTTCCTATTACTTGTGCAAAAACGAATCCTGGGAAAGTTCTACCGTGCGAGCCTACGAAATTCAAGCTCTCGGGGCTTGTGACAGTCAGAACGAATACACAATAATGGGAACTCCCACTCAAGGGCTTTTCGTTTGCGAATATGGCGCTTGGCGCCAGACGGATAAAATCGAGAGCCTGTTGGGAATGTGCCAAACGAAGGCCAGTATCGACACGGTGTTCAAGGTTAAACTTGACGGCGCTACGTCTTATTACAAGTGCCACACGGATTTGTATTGGCAAGAGGTGACCGAATTGACCTTTAATCTCTATATGCTTGGTGCGTGTGGTAGTTCGAATAACTTGACGATGAAGGCGTCTGTGTCAATGGGAAACTATGTTTGTGAAAATGGAAGTTGGCGCAAGGCGACTGCCACCGAAAATTTGATAGGTGTGTGTACGTCTGCAATGGAGGGAGAATATGTTGCGTATAGTCGTGACGGATCTGGAGGAATTGTCTGGAGCTATTATCAATGTACAAATTTGACGTGGAGAGAAGTTTCGAGATCAACATATCTTTATAATAAGCCCGGAACGTGCAACTCAATTACGAAAAAGGATACGCTTACGTTGAGCGGCGTGAAATACTATTGTGACAATCCAGAGAGCAATTCGTATAATTATTCCTGGCTAAGGATGGTGTTGAAGGATCTCCGCGACAGTCTGCAATATCCCATTGTCAGGATAGGAAACGATATTTGGATGGCGAAGAACCTGAATCACCGGTACTATCAAAAAACGTACAATGGGGCTGCTAGGGATACGTCCAGCTACTGCCTTGATAATATCGCAAGCAATTGTACCAAGTATGGCCGCTTGTATATTTGGTCTGCCGCCATGGACAGTGTCGCCAAATTTTCTACAAAAAGCAGGGGGTGTGGCTATGGAAAGTCTTGTTCTCCGACATACCCTGTGCAAGGAGTGTGTCCGAAAGGTTGGCACTTGCCGACGAGTGATGAATGGGGAAATCTGTTAATAGCAGTAGGTAGTGATGATGGCAAAAAATTGAAATCGAAAACTGGATGGCGTAGTAATGGCAATGGTACAGATGATTTTGGCTTTACCGTACTCCCTGGCGGTCGTTTATATCTCTATGGCAAATTTGATTCTGCTACTAGTACGGCTTATTTCTGGAGTTCCACTGAGAGAATGGTGAATCCTGAAAGCGATGCTTATTACGTGCAATTCAACGATGGTTCCACTAGTGCGATACAGTACGGCACCGGAAAGGAATTTGGGCTTAGCGTCCGTTGCGTTAGAGACTGATATTTGACCCTAAAAAGCCCCTTTCCTTGCGATTAGGGGCTTTTTTTGCCCGAAAATCATTGTTTCTCGTTTGTATTTCGCCTTTTACCGCCCGTCTATTTTCTATATATACGCTCAAATTGCATTTTTGACTGGGTCCTGTGACCAGATTCGCCAATTCCACTGGTGCAAGAGCAGGGAAACTCGGACAAAAACATGTAATGAAACAACAATCAAAAAAAAGGAATGGCTATAATGGCTACTATCACTAAGGAAAAAGCTGCAGAACTCACCGCCAAGTTTGGTGCAAACGAAAAGGACACCGGTAACGTCCGCGTCCAGATCGCAATCCTCACGGAAAAGATCAAGAATCTGACGGAACACATCAAGAGCCACAAGAAGGATTTCCACTCCCTCCGTGGTCTGTCTGCCATGGTTGCCAAGCGCCGCAACCTCCTCAAGTACTACGGTGAGCAGGACATTCTCGCTCAGCGTGCTCTCATCAAGGAACTCGGTCTCCGCGGCTAATCTGCGGACTGGAGATAATCTATGTCTATTGACGCATACCATCAAAAATACGGCAAGATGCTCGACCCGAAGGAAGTGTCGGTTACGCTCCCTGACGGCCGCGTCATCACGTTTGAGACGGGCCGTATTGCCAAGCAGGCTCGCGGAGCTGCAGTCGCCAAGATGGGCGATGCATTCGTGCTCTCTACTGTCTGCTACGGCGAAGAGAAGGAAGGCGATTTCTTCCCGCTGACTGTCGAATATCGCGAAAAGGCCTACGCTGCTGGTCGCCTCCCGGGCGGCTACAACAAGCGCGAAGCCGGACGCCCCAGCGACGAGGAAACTCTTTCTGCCCGTATCATCGACCGCCCGATTCGCCCGATGTTCCCCGAGAACTTCACTCGCGAAGTCCAGGTGATCGTGCAGGTTCTTTCTGCTGACCGCAAGTTCGCACCGGATGTGCTCGGCGTGTCCGCAGCATCCCTCTCTATCGGTCTTTCCGAACTGCCCTTCGAACAGCAGGTTGCCGCCGTACGCGTGGCTGTGGTCGATG
>Ga0247609_10002918_pt1 | contig 17639 bp, 21 predicted proteins | sample 172DNAGHGlowgp2_FD_193487 | JGI IMG/M metagenome (GOLD analysis project Ga0247609, IMG submission 193487) | Sheep rumen microbial communities from Palmerston North, Manawatu-Wanganui, New Zealand - 1728 DNA GHGlow gp2 | ecosystem: Host-associated > Mammals > Digestive system > Stomach > Rumen ...
GGACAAGTCGTTATTGAAGTAGATGATGTTTCTGACGTTTCGTATAATGATGCAACTGGAATTGCTACTTGGACTCCAGGTGATTATAGTGAATTAGAACAGTATAATCCTACAATTACTTATACTATAAGTGCAAACAATCAGACTCTTGAAACAGCAACAAATTCTCTTGATATTTCAAGCATTTTGAATGAAGGAGATAACGAAATTGTAGTAAAAACAAAAGTAGTAATACAATTATCTGAAAAGAGCTATAATATGACTTTTAGTGATGATGTTGACGCAATAGCAACTCATATTGATACATCTACTGGACTAAAGAAATTGACAGTTAAACTACCAAAAGCATTATCTAGTATGGGCGTTATTGGTAATGGTACTGATATTTATATTGTTGGTGGTGTAGACGAAAACAATGCGGTTTCTGGTACAATTTATAAAATGAATTGTTTAAATAATACAATCACTGAATTTGCTACATTGCCAGCTGGTATAGCTAACCCCGCAATAGGTATTTATGATGGATACTTACACGTTGTTGGTGGTTTAATAAGCGGAAGCAATTTTGGTACAATTACGTATACAATGCATCATGGTACTGCAACAAGAGTAAGATATAAAGTAAATCTATCTACTGCGGAAGTAACTTCTTATGATATTCCAAGATTAGGTAGTGGACTAAATTGGATGCCATATATGCAAATGAACGGTGTTGGTCAATATGGTACTAAAATATATATGTTAGGTGGTACTGATTTCCAAAGTACTGTTAGACCAAATGTATTATATTTTAACTTATTAACTGAGACATATACAGATTTAGGTCAAATTATGCCATATACAGGCGCTTATAATTTAGATAATACTGCCGTAGCGCAAGATGTCGCCGCATCACTTAGTTCATTAGTATTTGCTGGAGGAGAATATAACAGCAGTTCAAGTTCTGTAGTTAATGAAATATTTACATTCTCTCCTTCTAGTTCAACAACAACAAAGAAAACCGCGCATTTGCCAGATACAGCTATGTATGCATCTGCAGCCGTATATAGAAATAAAGCTTATATTGCTGGTGGTGTAAATGCAAGTAACAATGCGGTACAATCTTTATGTAGCTACAATTTAACTAATGACACTACAACAGTAGTTGAAGCAAATGCATTTGAAAATGGTATCTTTAGACATGGAATGACTACTGCAAATAATGCTTTATATATCTTCGGCGGTAAGAATGGTTTAAATCAAACTTTAGATACTATTTATAGATATAGAGCTGAGTAATAAAAGTCTGAGTTTTACTTTTGAAAAACTAAATATTTTCTGCTATATTAATAATAGAAGAAAAGGATAAAGGCACGCAACTCCACAATTTTATTTATATGTAGTTTATTTTAGTTGGCTGCATAATACCTTTTCTTCTTTATTTTAATTGTAGTTTTGGAGTGGTATAATGGCGAAAAATAATAAGACCGAAATGAAATTTGACTTTAACAAAGAACAAAAGGAATTGTCAAGGTTAATTCTAGAACGTAATGATGACGGCAAAATAATTTTTTGTGAAGGAAGAGCGGGAACAGGTAAGAACTTTACTGCGATTTGAAGTTGTATTAAAAAGAAAGAAGATTTACAACACATTGAGCTATACTATACACGCGCAATCGTAGGTGTAGATGATGAAGAGATAGGATTTTTACCTGGCGATGTAAAAGATAAATTTGATGAATATACCTATCCATTGATAGATAACTTACACGCAATTGAGGAATTATCTTGTGGAGCTTATAATGCTAATAGTTTAAAAGCTCAATGGCAAACTTCTCCAATTGCTTTTATAAGAGGTAGAACTTTTAACCAATCAATGTTTATTATAGATGAATGTCAAAATCTAAGCTATATGCAATTAAAAACTATTTTAACAAGAATTGGACAATATAGTACATTTATTTTATTAGGCGATCCAGATCAAATAGATAATGTTAAACAACAAAAGAAAAAGAAAAGACGTGGTTATTGTGATTTTGAAATGGTAATGAATTGGCTAAGTAAAAAAGGTATTAGTGTAGTTCATATGACTGAAGTTAGAAGAAGCGGCATGGCTGGATTGTTAAATGATTGGTTTGAAGAATTAGAAAAACAAGAAGATATGGAAAATTAAAATGAATAAAAAGACTAATAGAGTATATAAATTAAAACCAAGTTATGTATGTCATTGTTATGGAAAGTATTTTGATGACATAAAACATTTTCTTGATGAAAATTACAACACTAATTTTATTTTAGATAGTCGTATTTCTATTATATCTCCAATGAATAAAGGATGTTATGATAATTCCTACTTAGTAAAACAATGCGGATTAAACAATATTAAACTACTTCAATCTGAAAAAGTGTTTAATGTATCAAAAGAAGATTGAACTAATATTTTAAAAATTGAAGCTATTATTGAATTACTTGAAAAAGTTAATACTGAATATGTTTTAATTCTTGATGGTAAAGATACTTGCGTAATGAATGATTTAGATGCAGATTTTATTAATAAGTTTAAACAATATAATGCGGATATAGTTTATAATGCTTCAAAAGAAAGATATCCTTGAGTGTCATTAGAATCATATGAATTTATAAAAATTAATCATTCTAAATTCATTAATGCTGGTATATGTATAGGATATAGAGATAAACTGTTAGACTTTTATAAAGAATGCTTAAATAATATCAATGACATAGTTCTAGGATATGACAAAAAACCAAGTGAGCAATATATTATTAGAAAAACAGCTACAAGCACTAAAATAATAGTTAGGTGCGATTATAATTTTATACTTTTTACTTCTCCTGAGACAATATAAGTGAGCAAATTTGATAAATGCTCACTTTTTTTCTATAATATTATTGGGTAAGAAGAATATGATAAAGAGGTGTTTATTAAAATGTCTAAAAAATTAAGCAAATGGCTTGATGAATTTGTAGATAATGGTGCTGATGCATCTAATGTAGCTGAATGGCCTGAGAATGCTGGTGGTGGAAGCGGAAATTGAATTTTAAAACAAATAGACACTGCAGACAAAACTTTCGCAATTAATTATCAACCAATTATCGATTTATTAGATCAAAATGGTTATGATACTAATTTAAGTTTAGGTGAATTACAAGAGCAAGATTTGCCTTTCGTTCACTATCCATTAACATGTGTTTATAATTGAGGTACTACACTTAACATAGAAATAGGTAGTACATATGCAATAAATATTACGGGTGGAGGTTTTAATTTAGATATTAGTGTACATGATTCTACAACTCCATTAAAAGATATTTTCGCAAATGCTCCTAAGACTACTGAAACTGATTCTGGTGGTAGTAGTGACACTTATTTATTACCTTGGTTTGATATAACACCAGTAAATGAGTAATAATGATTAAATATTTTGTAAGAACAACAAACGAAAGGACTCTTGATGAGTCCTTTTCTCAAATTGAATATGAGTTATTAATTGATAAAGAGCATAAACCAGTAGAAAGTTTTATTAAGCAATTAGAACAAATAAGCGATTATGATACAGTACTACTAGAAGATGATGTGGTTTTATGTAAAAATTTTAAAGAAGAAATTGAAAAGATTATTGAGCAAAATAAAGACTATATTATCAATTTTTTCACAAAGCCTAATGATTATTTCACATCAAATTACAATCAATTTTTTACATATAATCAATGTACTTATTACCCTAAAGATGTTGGTAAGATTTTAGCAAATCAAATGAAAAAAGATATGTTGAATATGAGAGGTTCTGGCTATGATACTATAGAAATGAGAAGTATCAATAAATTAAAACTAATAGTTTATAATTATAGACCGTGCTTAGTTCAACATAAAGATGTGAAAAGTTTAATTAGTAAATCAAACAGTACTGGTAATAGAATCACACCATTCTTTAAAGACTATTTAGATAAATATAATATTGATTACAATAATCCTAAATCAGTATTTGAAAATATAGACAACCTAAAAAAAGAAAAAGAAGATTTTGTAATCAAAATAAGAAATCAAAAATAAAATTTAAGCGAAAATATCGATTTTTTCTTGACAAAAACGCAAAATTTTTATATAATATATTTGTAAATAAATAATACAAAACAATAGAAAGGAAGAAATTGTATGGAATTAAAAGATTTACTTGATTATGTAGAAGGACTAGGCTCTAACTTAACTAAGATTGAGATTAAGGTAGCGGCGCAAGATGGTTCATATTTCGTCGATGAAACAAAGGAAACATATGTTTATGAAGATGAAGTAGATGCTAATGAAAAAGTAGATGAAGTTCGTCAAAATAGCGGTTTCAAAGGCGTAGATAAAAAAGACAAAGAAGCCAAGTATAATAAAGATGGCGATATGACTAAACCTGAAAGTCATACAGTAGTAGCAAAGTTACTACACTAATTAATTAAGGGTGGTGATGCTATGGCATACGGTAGTTCTGGTATCTATTGTATCACAAATAGTTTAACAGGTAAAAAGTATATAGGACAAACAAATAATTTAGCAAAGCGTAAAGTGCAGCATTTATCTGCATTAAGAACTCACGTTCACGATAATCGTCTAATGCAAGCGGACTGAGATGCGGACCCAAATGCAGAAAAACACTTTACTTTTGAAATTATTGAAAAATGTCCACAATGTAAAATGAATGAACGAGAAAACTATTGGATTCAAGAATTAGAAACTTGGGCACCTAATGGTTATAATATAAATTGGAAACCTGTCAACAGAGAAAAAATTAGAGAAATGAAAAAGAAAAAAGGTTACCATAAAACTCGTTAATTCAATCAAAATTATAGATAAGCGTGAGTTTTGCTCCGCTTACTTTTTAGGGGCTTAGTGTAATGGCAGCACAGAGGTCTTCAAAACCTTAGAAAGCCGAGTCCAAACCGGCTGGTGCGGGTTCGAGTCCTGCAGCCCCTGCCAGATAAAGTAAAATTTGATTTTTACCTTATTTTTTATTATTTTATTACTAGGGTAAGAAAAAATTAAATGAGGTGTTTAAAATGGCAAAACAATTAAATAAGTGATTAGATGAGTTTGTAGAAAACGGCGCTGACCCTAAGAATGTTATTGAATGGCCTGAAAATGCAGGTGGAGGTTCTTCTATGATTTTAGAACCACTTCATTCTGGTCAAGCAATTAAAGTTACAATTGATTTTAGTATATATACTTATACAGACAAAGGGGCTGGTTGGGATTATATTGCAGATTTTATCCCTGGTTCAGTAGATAGTACACAACAACGATTAGTTATTGATGGTTCTAAAACAGACACTAATAACTGTATGAAAATATATGGTCAAGCTCAAGATGAATCTGGATATCTATTCTTTTTAACTACCTGGTGGGATTATACATCATTATCTAATGAAGTTTTTGTAGAAACAGGAAGTACTCCTATAGTAGAATTTACTATCTCAGTTGCAGATGTACCAAATGATTGGATGAACAGAATTCCTTGTAATGTAGAAAATGGAATTAAAATTGAATTTATAGATGCTAATAACTAATTAATATGAAACAATACGGCAATAAATTAGATATTACTAATGCAGTTGCCAACTCAGAAGAAGTAATCATAAAACTAAAACAATTCTTTAAAACTCAAGGGGACATAAGCGCCCCTTGTTCAGGTTATTGACTACTTACTGATGGAACTCTTTTGAATTGCGGCGCTCATGGTGGTATTGATAGTTTTTTAATTAAAGAAGGTTATATTCTTAATTTATCAGACCATTTTGATTTTTACGATGGTAGTCAATTTATGGATTATATAAATGCTGTTCGTATTCGCAATGAAGTTCCGCATTTATATTATCCAGCTTATTTAACATTACCAAAAAACAATCTTACTGAACAACAATGAATTAAAGTAAAAGAATGATTGCAAAAAGTGTTAACTAATTGTACTACATATCTAATTATTGATTGTGATGGTTTTACTAAAAATTATCATAATTTTGAAGATGAAGATGCAATAGATGATATTAAAATGTGGTATCGAACTAAAAAATTATAGGAGTTGATAAAATGAAATACTATGTAAGAACAACAGGAGAAAGAGATTTAAGTGCTTATTCTTTTTTAGATTATACTCCGCTTTATGATTATGAACATAAACCAGTTCCATCTTTTATTAAACAAATGAGAATTATCTCTGAAGATGATGCTTTATTTATGGAAGATGATATTATCTTTTGTAAGGATTTTAAAAATAAAGTTCAAGAGGTAATAAATAAGTATCCTAACAAAATTATTAATTTTTTCTTTCAACCTCTTGCATATCTATTGCCTGGTGAAGTAGAAGGTAGACGTTTCCTTTATAATCAATGTGTCTACTATCCGAAAGGAGTTGCGGCGAAAATTGCTGATGAAATGCAAAGATTGGTTGATAATGGAATAAAATGGACTCAATATGACGAAATTCAAGCCGCGGCTATGAATAATCTAGGTTTAAATTTTATTAATTATCGTCCTTGTTTAGTTCAACATATCGGTGCGAAAAGTTTATTAGGAAACAAATGAATGGCAGATGCAAAGACTATTTATTTCATTGATGATATTGAAGGCATGGATTATGATAATTGTAAATTGATGCTTGAGTATGGTTATCAACAGTATGATAAATTAGGAATAAAATATACAAAACCAAAAGTTATATATAAGAATAAAGAACAAAAATAAAAGACCTAAATTAATAGGTCTTTTTATTTTTAGTATTGGGCTGAAACATCAGTTGGAGCTTCACCCCAACCATCTGCTGTTAAAACTCTACCATATAAATTTTCGTTTGCAGCAAATACTACACTTTCTGGTAGAGTCGTAATTTCAGCAATATCACTAAGATAATTTCCATCTTGTATATTACTAAAATCTCCTTCTGCAACAACAGCAAAATCTGTTAACCATTGATAAGTTTCTCCTCCAGCAACTCTACTACTTAAACAACATAATAGTTGATTTTTAGCTTCATTTAAAGTAAAAGCTATACCTAATTGATCTTGTTCATTATCTTCATATACTTTTACAATTCCACCTTGTAAATAAAATCCTAAACAACACAATGTATTAGTATAACCTGGATCTAAAGATTCAATAGTAATAAAGAAATCAGTATTTAAGTTTACAGTAATAGTTGAACCTTCTTTAAATCCAACAAAATCACCACTGCCGCCACCACCAGCATTCTCAGGTCATTCAGTTACGTCACTAGCATCAGCGCCATTCTCTACGAATTCGTCTAACCACTCATTTAATTTCTTCGCCATTTTAAATACCTCGTTTATTTTTCTTACCCATTTATATTATAACAATATTCGGGGGAGGTAGTCAATTTTAGGAATATTTTTCTATTTGCTTTTTGTAACTTAATATTGACAAAATCAAAAAAATTGACTACAATACTATTATAAAGGAAGTATAAGGAGTAATTATAAATGATAATTAAATGTTATAATGAGAAACATCCTTGGCTATTATTCCTAGATATTGAGTTTGACCAAACACAATTAGTCCAATTTTCAGGTGCACTATTCAAAAGAATAGATGAAGATACTTATCAACTAGCATCTACTATAACTCAATATGTTACAGCATCAGTTAGTGTTTATTTTCAAGATTACACTAGAATAACTCAAGATTTTCTTGCTACTAATGGAGTTCCACTAGATAGTTTGAAAGATTTAATTTTTGGTGAAGTTCTTAAAGACATTAATATGGATGATTTAATGATTATTAGCCACGGACTTAAAAATGATAGATTAGTATTAAAAGAAAATGGAATTAATTTTAATTATTATATAGATGCAGAAGGAAAAACAAAACCTATTGATGGCTACTGCACTTTTAATAATGCTAAACGAATTCTTGAAAGAGAAAAGAAATTAAAACTTGAAGACATTGCGGAGGAAGCAGGCTACTATCTAAGTTGCGCGCATAATGCTTATAATGATATGTGGGCTACTGTTTCAGTATTTACATTCTTAAAGAAAATAGATTATGAAAGGAAGATGTTAAAGAATGAAAGTAATTAATTTAAGCGACTTAAAAATTGAGAATTTAGAAGGAGAACATTTTACATTAGTAACTAATTTAGAATGTCCAGATTTAGATGATAGTTTAGTAAATATTGATAAGTATATTTATAGCACTATAAGAAAAAATTTTGAAAATTATGTTGAAGGACATACCATTACTAAACCAATAGTGTTTGAATTCGTTGTGAATACAAGCGGCGCAAAACTTGATGAATATGATATAAAATCTATTGTTGATATCATTCTAGGTTCATTTAACCGTTTATTTGTTGAAACAAAGAGAAGAAACAGAGAGTATCGTTTTGGATTAACATATATTTCTGATTTTAATCAAATTAAAGATACTCAACTTCATATTATGAAGATGATTAATTATAAAACTAAGTTTGATACTTTTAATGTAATTATTAAATTTGAAACAGGCGATTCAGATATATATTATTACAATCTAATTGATTAGGCGGTGAAATTATGGATAACGCACAAAGATTTATGCGACATCTTGATATTTATACAGACGGTGCTTGTTCATCTAAAACAGAGATGGGTGGTTGAGCATTAGTTGTTGTTGAAAATGACAATATTATTTACACACAAAGTGGATATGAACCATATTCAACTAACAATAGAATGGAATTGACTGCAATTTTAAACGCATTAAGGATTGCGAATGAAGTTGAATCATCAAGAACTGAAATATCAATCATAACTGATTCCGCTTACTGTTGCAACGCTTTTTTACAAAAGTGGTATGTAAATTGGATGAACAACGGCTGGAAGACAGCAGATAAGAAAGATGTTAAAAATCAAGACCTTTGGGGTGAAGCAATTAGTTTATATATTAAAAACAAAGATAAACACACTATCACTTTTGAAAAAGTAAAAGGTCACGCAGGTCAACAATATAATGAATATGTTGATAAGTTAGCAGTAAAGAAAAGAAAAGAGTTGGAGGGATAAAATGAGAATATTGGTGTTAGTACCAAATAATTTAACAAACTTAGAATATTGTATGAAAATATGGGAAAAATTAAGTCCAGAAATCCAACAAAAGAGTTTTTGTATTCCTATGTATATGCAATATTTAGTCGATACAAAACAAGTGAAAGATCAAACAGAAGCGTTCTTTTATGCGATGCGCGCGGCAGAAATGGTTTATAAAGATATTAAACTTGGTGATACTGGAATTATATTTGGAAATATGAGTAAAGATTATCGTTTTGATACAATTTTTAATTTCCAAAATAATAAATATGCTATGTATAAAGATTATTTTATTGAAGCATTAAATGAAGTAATTAAACCAGATGGCGAAGATGATTCCGCTTACAAGATATTATCTCAATACACATCAAATTTACATGAAGCGAATGAAAGTACATTGATATTAATGGATATTGACGCCGCTTCTGAGTTCTTAAATAAATATGCCGCAACAGATGTAGAACAAACATTGAAAGATTTACGAACACAATATTTAGAAAAATTAGATACAATTAAAGCAGAAGGTAAAGCTTCTATGGAAGCGAAGGTATTAAACAATGGCGGAATTAACTAGAGTAACTACAAAGAAACCTAATCTAGATATGCTTGATGATACACAAAGACTTGCTGTTGAAAGCGTAGTAAATGAAAATGAACAAAATGTAGTTATTCAAGCGAACGCAGGTAGTGGAAAAACACTTACGTTGACTATGGCTATTGGTAATTACAGATACGAGTATATCAACGACTCTATTGTAGCAATCACATTTACTCGTGCGGCAAAAGCGGAGATGGAAGATAGATTACATACAATGGGTATTTATGATGTTGATGTCGCAACTATTCACGCGTGGGCAAAAACAAGATTAGATAAGTTTGCAAAACAATATAATATTACATTAGCAATTATACAAGAGCCTGAAATTAAGAAAATTTTAAAAGAAAAAATAGTTCCTGAATATTTAAGAACGCATAGAGCAATTAGAACAGTAAATGTTGAAATTCTTTATAGTTTTATCGCAGGAGCAAAGAATATGGATGTAAGTGATAATTATAAGAAAACTCTTTTGGCTCTTGAAGAAAGATATAAAGCTTACAAGAAAGAAAATGGTTTATATGATTTTGGAGATTATCCTAAATACTTACTTGATATAATGCTACAATATGATGAATATATTTATGATATTGATGCATTATTTGTAGATGAATTCCAAGATGTAGACCCTGACCAATTTGATGTATTTACAAGAGTAGATACAAAAAAGAAATTCTATATTGGCGATTTAAAACAATCAATCTATCAATTTCGCGGCGCTGATGGCGAAGTTTTTGATAAATTAGATGACTTTAAACAATACAACTTACAATATAATTATCGTAGCTATCAAGCAATTATTGATTTTGCTACTGAATTTTATATGAGTAACAGAGCGGCTCTAGATATGGGCATAGAAAATACTATTACAGACTTTGTTCCTACTGGACGTAATAATGGCTTGGTTACTTGTGCTAGAGGAGATGGCGGCGAAGTTTATGTAATGTATGAACCAAGTTGGACTGATGAGTATAACTGTGATAAACATACAGAAAAAGGTAGTTCGACTCTTGAAGGTGTCGCCGCATTTAAATATTTTATGAGTTTAAATCCTCAAGTTTTATGTAGAACAAATAAACAAGTTCGCGAGTTATGTGCAAGCGGACTTAATGCTACTACAATACATCAAGCAAAAGGATTGGAATATAAAAATGTATTAATTGTTGACTTTACTGTTGGTACAGAAGAAGACTTAAATATTGCTTATGTAGGATTAACAAGAGCAGAAGATAAATTAATGATTATTAGTTATAAAGTTTTATTAGAACTATTACAAACAAGTTATAAAAAATCTTTATTTTAGAGGTGATGATATGGACTTACAACACGCATATCACGATATAAATAAGCCTTTGTTGCATTATAAACGAGAAGTATGATATAATGATAGTAAAGGAATTAACAGATTAAATGAGTTGGCGAAAATTCTTGGATTAAAAAGCTTAAAAATATGCGGCGAAAAAGATGATGAGAATGATATTGCTATTATTAAAACTAATAATGCTGGTGATGGATTAATTCTTGAAAATTGTCATCTTGAAGTTGAAATTTTTGATTATTATGAAAGTATGTTAGTAAAAGATAAGGAAGGTAATAAGACTTCTCTAAAACGAGGTGAGAAGAATGTCATATAGTAATGATTGGAGTATAAGTGGAATCAGTGGATTAACAAGTTTAAAAGATTGTTATCAATGAAATGGAGAAAAAAGATTAAATAACTTTATTTTCTTACGTAGACATAGCGTAGAGCCGCAAGGACAAACTGGAACTTCAATAATCTATTCTAATCCAGGATATATTCCAGTTGCTATGAAAAATAACGGTGATTTGAGCTTAGTTAGAAGACAAGGTGGAAAATGAGGGCATTATATAATTCCTGGCTTTTTAATTGGAAACGATAATATAGAAGCTCTTGGATGCTTTTCTACTAATTGAAGTAATGAGTCAAATGGTTTTCGTCATAATCAAATGCATTACTATGATACAACCTATAGTCCATCAACTGCAAAAAACTGAAGATATTTAGGTTATTATCCAATAATAATATCTTATTTAGAAAATTTTAGTCATGATAATTCTTATGCTCTAACAGATTTACCATCTATTTATCATACCGATGATAATAAAATAGCGTATTGAACAGGAACAACAGGTGATTCTTCTTGTATAATACAGTCTACTGATACAATTTTTGGAATTGTTTTGTATCGATATCATCATTATGGGTTTGAAATTGATCAATCTCTTTCTGTTACTAGCTCAAATACCTTTGCTAGTAATACTCTTACTGCACATAGGACTTACGATGTAAAAGGGTCATACAGTGCTACTATTAGTCAAATAACTCATTGAATTGATTTCAACAATGATATAGTTTTATCTAATGTATCTGATATGCTATTTTTTAAATCAACAGATTATTATTCTTTTGATGAAATATCTTCTGAAATGAGTACTATAAAAGATATAATGATAAATAGAAATCCTTATAAAATAACTGCAAAAACAGATATAGAAGTAAAAGGCGCTGTAAATGTAGAAAGATTTATACCATGATATACTACCAGTAGCTGGTCTGTAAATATTCCATCATCGATAACTGGCGAACAAAATATAGATATACCAAGTTTAGTAATGAGTGGAGCTGATTGTAAAATTAATGTAAATACGACTTCACAAATTAAACTACCAATACTTTTTAGTGCAAATAAATATATATATTCTTCTTTAAATATAGATGACAGTTGAACTACTCAAACTTCTAGTGATTATATAGGAGTTGCATATAAAAGTATAGGTCCTGTTTTAGCAGATCTTAAATACTATTATCAATTAGATGATAGTAATCATTTTAATATATTTCAACCATCAACTAGTTTCTTTAGTTGTCCAGTAGTTTTAACAAAAAGTTCACAAACTTTAATTTTCCAACCACAATGAGACCAAAGAATTAATGGTTGGGGTTATAGAGTATATGTAGGTTCTTTTTCTGCATCATATGATAGAACAGGTGGAACAATATCATTTAAAGTGTTTACTCCGAATGGCCCTGAAAATGTCACTTTATCTATTACTGATGACAGTGATGGTGATAGTACATTAATTAGTACTGGAGGACGTATTTGATGGGATGGAATAAATCATACTGCAGGTAAACCTGGTTGTTTATCTTATCAACAAGATCCAACAGATTATACCTTAAGTCACTGAGAAAATTTTGGTCTGTCTGTAGATTTAAAACCTATCTCAATTCCTACTTGATATACTAGTGCAACCTCTTCAGAGAGACGTTATGGCTGAACTAATAATTTAAGCCGCGTAATTTATGGAAAAATGAGTTTATTTTACTATAATTCTGTACATGATCTTTGCTATTCTCAAGATAGTAATATTGTGACAATACCAGCAAATTCTAATCATTATATAAGTACTTCTCTTACTACCATTCCTGTTTGAAGCGAATTGAAATGAGGTTTTAATAATTATGGAGAGTCCGATTTAAAATACTCTACGACTTGAGGAACAAAACCAGATACATCATGAGTTAATGGCGCTTTTGAAAACTCAAAACGTAGAGCTACTGTAGGATTAGTATCTTTCGGAGCTGAAGGATCTTTCTGATATAATATATATCAACCAACTTATGATATTTCAAAATCTGGTATGTATAATTTTAGTTTTGATGATAGCTTTACAGGTTCAGTTGCTCTAGAGTCATGAGATGATGGTACTAACTCTTGAAGATTAGTAGCTTATCTTTCATATGTAAAAGGAAGTGCCTCTTCAACTATATCATTAAATAGAATTGATCTTATACAAACTTCGCATTCTGGCAGTACAAGTACTTATAGCTTTAGTGATACTTATTATTTTAGAACAGCTAAATTTTTAGTTGCAACACCTACCATTCATACTTATACAAAAGTTAATGAAAGCGATTCAAATTACAATCCAATGAATTTAACTGATGAAGATACGGGAGAATCTGAATATGCTGCATATTATACAATAAATGAAACAGTTACAGCAAATACTATCGTTGTGACCTTTGGTGATGGCACATATTCATTAACAATAGGATCTGATAGATATACAACTATTAAATACAATACAACTAGTGGCGGAGGAGCAACTTCAGAATATTATATGGTATATGATAAAACTTTGAATAGAATCTGTTATTATATGACTTATTCTAGCAATGAAGATTCTTATAGTGATTATTTATCTTTTACAATTACTGAAATATACTCTTACTAATAATAAAACAAAAGACCTATTCTTAGGTCTTTTCTTTTCGCTAAAATTTTCATAAAAATATTTGACAAACATAAAATTTTATTCTATAATAATAATAGAATGAAATATAGAAAGAAAGAAAGAAGGAAATAAAAATGTTTATAGAATTTCATGACCCTAATCCAATAATGATTAATGTAGATAATATACAAGGTTTTTGGTATGACGAAAATTATGAACGTACTTGTATTGCAATGATAAACGATTATGAGTTTAAAGTTACAGAAAGTTATCAAGAAGTAATAGATAAAATTACAAAAGCATTAAGTTATGAATATTAGAAAGGAAATAACAATGAGAACAATAGAAGATTTTGCTATGATGGAGCCTATGCGTTATTATGACAATCCAGAACCAACTACACCATCAGCAATACAGAAACGTCAAGATATGATAGATAATAAAGACAATAAATATATTGCTACTGAGAAACACGATGGTGATTGGGGAATGTTTATTCATTACTCAAAAGGCAACAATTTAATCCGCAGTCGTAGTATTAGTAAAGTTACAGGTAAATATGGAGATTTAACTGCTAAACTACCACATCTTGCGGCAGAAATGGATGAATGGCCTGACAATAGTGTTGTGTTAGCAGAGATTTGTTGGGAACAATATGGAACCAATGCTAATACAGTAGGAACAATATTAAGATGTTTACCACCAAAGGCAGTAGAAAGACAAAAAGAAAATAAATTATATGGCTTGGTTTTTGATATGCTTATGTGGGATGGAATTGATTTTACTGGTATTGGATATAGTTTACGTGTTGGTACGTGTCAAAGAGAATTTGGTCTATATGGAGATTATAGCTCTCATTATTTTAGAGTAACAGATGTTTTCTTTGATAATTTCGCCGAAGAGGCAGATAGAATTATTTCCGCGGGTGGAGAAGGATTAGTTATACAATTAAAAAATAATCAATATGCGCCAGGCACTAGAACTGCTTGGAATACATTAAAAATGAAGCAGAGTTTGCCGCATATGGAATTAAAAGTAGTATCAACAATAGAACCAAATAAATTGTACGATGGTATGATGCCAGAAAGTTGGAGATATTTTGAAGTTCGCGATGAAAATGGTATTCATAAATATGATAAGAACTTTACCGACGCACAAGGAGATTTTGAAAATCCAGATTGGGAAGGAGTAGGTGTTCATGAAACACAATATAAGCCACTTCCTAATGCAATTTTTGTTCCTGTTACTAAACCTTATTATATGGGTTGGAAAAATGGCGTTAATGTAGATTTTAATGGGGTAATTGTTTCTGTCACTTCTGGTTTAACAGATGAGGATAGAGAATGGCTCGCAACAGAGCAAGCGGCGCAAATGATTGCTAATGGAGAACTTTTTGCCGAGATTAAAGCAATGAGTGTTAATAGTCAAAATAGTTTAAGACATCCTTGTTTAGTACGTTTAAGGAATGATATGTAATTACTTTAAAATTTGCTTTATCTTCAAAACTTTACTATAATATATTTAAAGCTGGTGAAGTTTTGGAGTTGATGAAGTATGATTTTTAAAGGCGATTTTGAAACTCTAATGCAGTTAGGCTATCATACAGATGTTTATTGTACATATTTCTTCAAAACAGTAACACGCTGAGGAGGAATTTTTATAGATGTTAGAACTCGTGAAATTACAACCGAAGGAGTTAGTATAGATGACCTTACTGTAAGACAAGAGTTAGAAAAGATAAAAGAATATATAGATTAGAAAGGAATAGAATATAAATGAAAAAGAATGATGTAGTAAATCACCCATCTCATTACACAGATGGTAAAATTGAAGTAATTGATTTTATTGAAGATAAAGGATTAGGTTTTTGCTTAGGAAATGCAGTTAAATACATTTCAAGAGCAGGTAAGAAATATCCTGATAAAGAAATCGAAGATTTAGAAAAGGCAATTTGGTATATCAAGCGCCGCATTAAAGAGTTAAAAAGTGGTGAGCCAGAAAAGATTAATGAACGTCTTGAGGAAATGATTGAAAAAGAAGGGTTAAATAAAGATTTAACACCTACATGTCCTGAAGTTAAAGTAGTACCACTAGACAATTCAAAAGGAATTACCGATATGGCTGATACAGCACCTAGAGGTCTTCGTGCTAAAACTAATGTTTATGATGAAGTAATTCCAACAGCGACAAAGGTTTTATCAAAAGAAGAAGAAAAAGAAATTTGGAATTCTTTATATAACCTTTTGCATAGTGTAGATCCAAATTACACTCGTGAACAATTTGACAAAGATTTAGATGAGGCAAAGCAAACAGTTAAAAAAGAAATGCCAACTTTAATGGATTTTTCAAAACTTTATAAATAATTCGAATTTTAACGGCTTCGTGCCGTTTTTGAATCTGAGCAATGAATGTACAAACCATTCTAGTACATTTATCTCATAATGGAAGGTGATTAAAGGATGGGACAACAAATTAAAATTAAAAAAATTAGAAAAAGAAATGGCACTGAACAAGCATTTGATATTAATAAGGTAAAAAATGCCATAAAGAAAGCCAATGAATCTGTTGAAGAACAATACAGATTAAATGAGCCTACTTTTAACAGTGTCATTAATACGTTAATAGGAATATTAAATAGGTATTCCGTAATTGACGTAGAAACAGTACAAGACTTTGTTGAAAAAACACTTATGAAGTATAATTGTTATGAAGTAGCAAAATCTTATGTACTTTATCGAGAAGAAAGAAAGAAAAGCAAACTCTTAAATGATGATGAGGAAAAAATCGTATCTATTTGTAATACAACAAATGAAGACGTAAGCGGCGATAATGCAAACAAAAGACCTACACAAAACAATACAATGCGTGACTATATTGCTGGTGTAGAATGTAAATCAATCGCACGTAAAATATTACCAAAGACCATTATTCAAGCGCACGATTCAGGTTTAATTCATTACCACGATATGGATTATGCTCCAGTGCAACCAATGAGTAATTGTTGTTTAGTAAACACATTTGATATGATAACAAATGGATTTCAAATGGGTGATGCAAAGATAGAGCCACCTCATACTTTCTCAACAGGAGAAAATTTAATGGCACAAACTGCATTACACATTAGTAGCACTCAATATGGCGGACAAACCCACTCTGTTGCCGCATTAGCTCACTTAGTTGAAAGAACAAGACAAAAGGCAAGACAAAAATATCAAGGATATACAAGTTTATCTGAAGAAGATAGACAATTATTGGTAGAACAAGATGTGTATGAAGATATTAAGAAAGGTGTTCAAACTTTCCAATATCAAGTAATTACAATGAGTTCTGCAAATGGTCAAACACCTTTTATCTCTCTTGTATTAAATTTGGCTGAAGCAATGACAGTAGAAGAGAGAAGAGATTTAGCCGCAATTATTGAAGAAGTATTAACTCAAAGAAAACAAGGTATTAAAAATAATCGAGGAAAATGGATTGGACCTTTATTCCCAAAATTATTATATTTTATGTGTGATGGTTTAAATGTTAAACCAACTGACCCTTATTACTATTTAACTGAACTTGCGGCAGAATGTGAAGTAACTCGTATGCAACCAGATGTTGTTAGTGAAAAGAAGAGTCGTGAAGCTAAAGATGGATTAATGATACCAAGTATGGGTTGCCGCAGTTTCTTAACTCCATATTGGACAACAAAGAAATATTATCAAAATCGTAATACTCCAGGTTG
>Ga0247609_10002919_pt1 | contig 17638 bp, 1 predicted proteins | sample 172DNAGHGlowgp2_FD_193487 | JGI IMG/M metagenome (GOLD analysis project Ga0247609, IMG submission 193487) | Sheep rumen microbial communities from Palmerston North, Manawatu-Wanganui, New Zealand - 1728 DNA GHGlow gp2 | ecosystem: Host-associated > Mammals > Digestive system > Stomach > Rumen ...
TTTCTTTGCTTCGGAGTTCCACACGCCGCGCTTGCCCTTGGCGGTGATGATGACGTGTGGCACGTCTTCGTCGCTCAGCTCCTGCGGCACCACGAGCAGTATGTTGCCCGGGGCGTAGTTGTAGTGGGTGCCCTCCGTAGCCAAGGGGTGCAGTTCCGTATGCTGGTTGTGGTCTTTAAGATAGCCCAGCGGATCGACCGCCATAGGTGTTACATCGTCAAGGTTTGCCTTGCTGATATCGTAGGAGGGCGCGCTCCAGTCTATACCGTCAACATCGTCATAGGCTGACATGCTTGCTGCGTCGGTGGCGGTCTTCAGCGTCTCTGCCGTAGATGCGTCGAAATGCTTTCCCGCCGGCGAGTTTTCAAAGTATCCGAACATATAGTTGTCATTCAGGCGTATGCGCTTGCCGCCTTCGAAGGTGAACCAATAGGGGTTCATGATGTAATGCTTCACCGTTACGGAGCCGAGTGCCGCCGGCGGTGTAACATCGATGGATACGGCATCTGACCCCAGGTCATAGTAGTAGTGGGGGTAGAAAGTTGACGTCGTGCGGATATTGTTCAGCTGCAGCTCGTAGGTGATGTTGGCACGGCGGCGGGCATGGTTCAAGTCCCATATCGCGGGGTTCGTACGCAGCCACCGTACGCACTTCTCCTCGTCGGGCACTTTTAGGTTCAGGTCGAGGAAATCAGCCACACTAAGGGTAGCCTTCGGGTCACTGTCAAAGACAGATTTCAAAGACCAGTTCGTAATACTCGTAACCGAGCCTGCGTCCTTCACGATTTCAAAGACATCGCCATAGTCATCTATGATGGTGGTGGAACCATCTTCCAGTCCTGCGAGCCATGCTGCATCAGCCTTGATGGGATTACCTTTGCCGTCAACCTTATACACCATCTTGTCGTCGCCGCGGATGTAGGTATAGAATCGCACCTGTGCCAACATGTGGTATAGACGGAACTGTACGGGCTTGGGGTCATAGGACGGTGTGTTGTCAGTGCGTTGCAGCATGTACTTGTCGCGGTTGCAGTCCGTAACCGGTGCCGAGATGAGGAAGTCGTTATGGTTTGCAGCATCGGCGTGCATGGTGAACTTCACCTTTCCCATTCCCTTGCCCTGTCCGGTGCCCTCCTCGTCGTTTGTCATGGAGATACCATACTCGCCGAGCGTGGAACTCTCGTTGAAGGGGTAGTATGCCCAGAAGGTCATGTACTCATGTCCCGTGGCGGGCGAGGGCAACTGGTTGTTGGACCAGAACTGCAGCGGCAGATAGCTCAGCGTGCCGTCGGTGTTTATCGTGGCGGGGGTGTTGAACATAAGGTTGGCGGAGTAGTACTTATTGAGGATGTCCGTCTTCTTCTTCGTAAACTCCGTTTCGTTGGCTATGTCTGCAAGCTCCACGACGCCTGTCCCAGCCAGCTTAGTGGCGCGGTGGGCAAAGTCAGTACCAGAGAGCGTCACCAGGTCTTTCCACTTGTACTTTCCCGTGTAGCATCCGAAGATACCCACGCGACGGTTGCTCGTCGCCGTAGGCAGCAGCGTGGTCTCTCCCTTGTTCACGATGGTGGCGTCGGCGCGCGATGCCTGTCTGCTGCTGCTGACATAGGCAGAGAATGCCACGGCGTCACTTGTTTCTTTTGTCTGTCCTGTGTCGGAACCCACGAAGTCGTAGTCGTTCTTACAACCCGTGAGCAGCAGAAGGGCTGCTGCTATCGACACCACGGAGCGGTGCGGTACGAAACACTTATATATTGTCTTGACTGTTATCATTTTTCTTCTTTTTCTGATTACTCTGAATATTATGATTACTTGACTATAACTTTCGTGTCACCGAAGATATATACGCCGGGCTCCAGTGACGGGTGGTTTATGAGCAGCGTCTCCGGCGACTCGTGTTCGGCGATGCGGCGTCCCTGGAGGTCATAGACACGGCAGGGCCACGGCACGTTCTTGTTGCCGACAGTCTCCTTGATAGGTTTGTCATCCTCCTCGTCCCAGTCGCCCTCGTCGTCGAAGATGGCGACGTTGAACCTAGACGGTGCACTATATGACGAGTTCAGCACGTAATACACCTTATTATGATATACGTACTTGTTGGAGCGCTGAGAGTGGTCGGCAACGGTTCCTGTTGTACCCGTTGCGGCATAGCTGCCCTCGTGAGCCTTATAGCCGGAAGCGTCTTCACGCGCCCAGTTGTCGTTGGTGAACCAGCCCACCTGTTCATCTTCGTTGTACTCGTGTGATGAGTGGGATTTGCCACCCACGAACGGCAGTCCGAATACCATGATGGTCTTGGTAGCAGGGTCTGCACCAAGCTCTGTGGATGTAAGCGTTTGCTCCAGGTACTGCCCCTTGAGTGTTATCTCGGAGAGTGCACTGGGGATTGAGGACGGCGTGACATTCGGGATGTACATATTGACGTAGTGGCGTGTGGCGTAGTCCGTATCGTCCTGGTTCTTCAGGCTGGCGGTGCCCGGATTGCCCGAGCGTATCACTACCGGCCATGCGGCAGGTATGAACTGCGGGTTACCCATCTCGTTCAGGCGGCTGACAGACGACATCGTCACCTTGTTTGGTTTATCCGTCGTGCCCCAGCTTGTCGGGTCTGTAGTCAGTGTGAACGCCGCGTCGGTAGTGTTACCCAAGCGGGTGTCGAACGGAACGTAGAGAGTGCCGTAGTAGTTGGTGTCTTTATTGCTCTCGGCAGTGAGGTCGCCGCCTGTGAGGTCACGGTTCTTCACGCCGCCCTTGTTCACCTCCACGCGCAGCGGCATCTCGTTGTATGGCCACTCCTCGTGGATGCCCACAGGCTGCAGGAGCCACTTGGTGTCCTGAATGTTGGAGGGCTCGAACAGCTCGTTGTCGGCAGTCAGGGTGAGACCGTAGCTGTCGCCGTTGCTGTTGAGGTAGTTGGTCTTGATGGTGTTCACTACCTCAGTATCCCACGCTCCGGCAGGTTCTGTTGACAAAGTACGGAGGGTCACTGCTGCACCGCCGATGTCGTCGAGACGGAGTTTGGTGCCATCAGCGGTTGACATGCTGGTAGAACCTACGGCAGCCTGTACGTTCAGTCCCTGAGTGGAGAGAGTATAGCGCTCCACACCATTGTCAGTAGCCTTTTCGAAGCGGAAGATGCTCGATGGGTCGAAGTCTGCGGGCAGCAGTTCGATGTTGCCCGTTAATGTACCATCGCTGAAGCCCGCGAGATCGGCAAAGGTATGAGCCCATTGATCGTCCTTGGTCTTCTCGAAGAAGTGCAGCGGCTTGGTGTTTGTTATCTCCGAGTTGAAGCGGTAGCCGCTAACATAGCGGGGCACTGAGAAGCCTACGATGCGGTAGTAGCCATCAGTCATCTTCACCAGATTGGTGCTGACGAAGCGCATTGGCAGGTCGGCTTGGTCAGGACGAGCACTGCCTTCAGCCACCACCGTTTTGCCATCGTTCTTGTAGAACGTACCGGCATAAACCACCTCCTGAATCTTACGCAGGGTGGAGAAGTCGAGGGTAGTACCGTTGGTGACAGCATTCTGCAGTGTGGTGTAGTAGTCCTGATAGTTGAAGTCTGCCGTTGCACGTGCCGGGTTGATACCGCCCACGTAGCCTGCCCGCTCGAAGTAAGGCAGCAGTTGCTCTGCCGTAGCACGCAGCGTCCAGTTAGCATCGGCGTCTTCCTGCAGTTCGCGTGCAGAGGCATTGGTCAGTTTGGAAATGTTGCTACCCGTATCGTGGATCATGTAGTAACTTGTGAAGTTAGGATCCGTGGTGTCTATAAAGGCACTCGTCGGGTGCATCAGGAACGAGTTGGTAAATCCTGCATCGCCGGTGAACATCTCGTATATAGCATTCGACGGTCCGTCGGTGGTGGCACCACCTTCACCCTCTAGTTTATGTATGATACGTTTGTCGTCGAACTGCGTCTGGTCGGTGTAGTTAGCTTGGAACTTAGAGATGTTACCTTCAGCTATCTCGGCTGCGGTATAGTCATCCTCTGCCGGGTCGGTACTACTCTTTGGCAGGTGTCCCTTGGTCGTCACTGCCACGTTGTCCCATCCGTTACCATTGATGGTAGCGTAGCGTGAACGCAGTACAAATCCGTACGGGTCGCCCTCAGGTGCCCACAGGTAGTTGTTGGTATAGTGCTTAGACCTGTCGGTATGTGCTCCTATGCCGTCCTTATAGCTAAAGCTCATCAGTCCGTCGGCATCATTAAAGGTCGTTGCCTGGTACCATGCCGTAGTGTTTCGTCCGCGGTATGCAAACTGGAACGCCTCGGGGATGACCTCATAGACCACGTCAATCTTCACCATACGGTTGTAGTGACACTCCTGCAGACGGTCGAGCACCTTGCCCTGCAGGGCAGCGGCCTCATCGTAGTACTTAGGCTTCTTGCGATATTGATCGACCACAAGCTCGCGGTCGCCTTCGTAAGTGCCTCCATCCGGATTCCATGCAGCGACATCATCACTCGTTACCTGTACGATGCCGTCACCGGCAGCATCCGCCTTGTCCCAGTAAGACATATCCCTTATGGTTATCCACTTGATGTTAAAGGCTTTGGTTACAACTCCGTCTTGTTCGAACGTGCGCTGTACGAGTCCGTCGTATGTAGTACCGGCATCCTTAATTTCTTTGGAGGCTTTTTCGTACAAGTAGAACTTGCCGTTATAGTAAACTACCTTAACGGCATTCGGGCTGGATGGATTGACCTTATACTCTACACCGTCAATCTCAACAGTAGAGCTGCCCCAGTCTGCGTCAGCCACTTCAATGGAAGGACTGTCTTTGTCAATTTCAGAGCGCATCACATCCTTCTGGTAGAGGAAGTAACGGCAGAACTGACGCTTCATGTACCAAGGCACCTGTGGGTGGTTACCGATACCTACGCGTGCTACGCTGTAGTCGGCAACAGGGTAAGAGATGAAGTCGCGCAGCGAAGCGTTCTTCTTAAGCAGGTCTTTAATATCATTATCCATACCGGTCTTGATTCCCGTTGGATTACCGCTGCCATCAAGACTTACATACATATCTTTATCATTCTTTTGAAGTCCTTGGTACATCAAGTACTCCAGGAGGTGCTCATTCAGGGTGTTACCCTGATCGGTAGTAAGTTCGTCTGTGTGGTCGAGTGAATGCTGATGAGCGATAACGAGGTGATACTGTACGATGTCGGCATAGCTCAGAAGGCTCGCCAACTTGAACGGCTTCACGTCGTCTGTGTCATAGGTGTTACCTGTTGGGTCGTTGGTGTTGGTACCACTGCCCACTTTCTTCGTCGTCTTTGTTGACGAAGTGCTGAAGTCGAAGCTGATGTTCGATGTTATCTCGCGAGATGTTCCGTCGATGACAGAGAGGAACGTGTTACCGTCCTTGTCTATACCCATAGCAAACGGTTGTGCCAGTGCCTGGATGGTTGTCTGTGTGAGCAGATTGTTGTCAATAAGCTGCGTAGCATTGCTATTGATGAGGTACTGTGCATAGTTCTTCAGCGTGAACTCATACGGGTCACCTACGAGAGCCCACTTCTGTCGGTCGTCCTTGCTCTGCGTACTCTCGTCGGCAAATACATTCACCTGATTGGTGTGCGTATTGAGGTATGCCGTTGTGGGATATGCCTGTGTGGGGTTCGACTCCACACGAGTACGACGTTCCTTGATATATACCGCATCGATAATCTGTCCGTTGGCATCATATACATAGTGGTCGAACACGTCCACGTAGTATTCCACCTCCACGTTGGTACCCGAGTAGGTCTGATCCCAAGCGAAGTATCCGTTCGTCCATGTGTAGTCTTCGGTCAAAGCGTCAGATGCTGTGGTAAAGAACTGTGCCACAGAGTCGTTCACCTCATAGATATAGGTCAGGGTGACGTTCTCACTTGCAGCCTTAGCAGTACTGATGGCTGTTGACAATAACGTATATTCATTATTTGCAAATTCACGCGACTCACTATCGTCCATCGGCGTATTACTGTCACGCAGACGGGTGAGCAGGTCGCCGGTTTTGGTTGCTTCGTTGTAGTTGACGTAGCACGTATATTCACAACCATAGCGTCGGAGGGTGTATGGTAACATGTCGGCAGCAATGCCGTACTTAATCTCCAGTTTGTCCTTCGAGATGCGCAGCTTACCATCCTTGGTACGTATCTCCACCTTGGCATCGAAACAGTCATTGTCGGCTTTGTCGTTATCTTCTGCCACAGCTGTGCGTATCTGCAGACGCTGCTCATAGATACCCAAGCTGTTCATGGTCTTCGAATATCGCATGTCGTTGGTCACATAGTTGTTCCAGCCCAGGTTGTTCTTGTTACTGGTGTATCGGCTATGGTCGTCGAGTGCGTATGGCTCAGCATAGAACTCATTGGTACCATTGTGCTTTGCCATCATACGCCAGTAGTTGTTGGTCTGACTGTCGTCGCTGCCTGCCGTAGTTTTGTCGAGCGATGCCGTACGCAGGAAGTAGTAGTCGGCATTACCCAGCTTCCACATCTGCAGCGACCAGTGGGCATTGGTGCCACCGTTTCCAAGTGCTGCGGTTGCTGTCGAGGTGTTGGTGTCGTATGATCCGATGTTGTCAACAAGGGTAGCTGACCAAACGATGGAATCGTTGCCTCCAGCATAGTTGGCGATTGTCGATTTCTGGGCCGCAAGCCACTTTTGTTCGGTGCCAGGGGTTGCATCCTCATAGCGGCGGCGGTTCAGGATGGTGAAGTCGTAGGGGTCGCCCACGAATGCCCAGTGCAAGCCCTTCAAACCGTCGGTCCATCCGTTGACATCGTTGTTCCAGCCAGATTTGTTCTCGCTCAGGGCACGACGGTAGTTGCTGACGCGTGATGTCTGGTTTTCGATAGCCGGTGTACCGCCAACATTCGTCTTGTCATAGTATAGCCAGCTGTTTGTTCCTGTCAGCACGTCGAGCCAAGTGAGTTCTGCTGGAGCGGGAGCGGAAGGTGTTTCGCAAGAACTAAACAGGTGTATGCCGTCTGCCGTCAGGTCGTCAACATTGTAATATACGCTGAACTTGAATATCGGGTTAATCTTCGAACCTGTCACAAAGACATTGCTGCTGTGTGTTGAACACTCATCTGAGCTGGTTGCATTACCAATTGTAAGGCTGTGCGTACCCGATGTCACACCGTTGTGCGTAAGGTCATTGTACTTCACGTACTTACGCTGCAGGTGACGTGGCACACCGGTGATGGTCTCGTTCAGACCGTAGTAGCCGCTGTATTCATCCACAGTGACATTGGTCTGCTCGTCGTAGCGCGAGTCGGCAGCACGGTTGGTGGTGATATACACCTTCACCGGCTGCACCAGACGGATAACCGTAGAGTCGTTGTTCGCCATGTGGTAGCCTAAGTATTCGCCGCTCTCATAGCGCTCGTTGTTCGGACGGTAGTTCAGGTTGATGTGATACTGCTGAGGGTTCTCCTCGCTGTGGTTATATATCATGGTCTTACCGTCGCGGCCTAAGTAGTAATACACGTTTCGGTAGCCCAGCAGGTCGTTATCCTCCTTGAAGCGCAGGGCGAAGGTGCCCGCCTCGCTGCTTGCTGCTGGAACGCACTCCCAGTAGAAGTCGTTCAGGTAAGGCTTGTTATAGTTACGGTTGGGGAATTTCTTGTCCGGCATAGAGACACCGTATTCGTCAGTAGGAATAAGGTTCTCGCGGTTGTCGATGTGGGTGTATTCAGGCATTCGCATGTGTACACAGTCTGACACGAACTTAAAGTTAGTCTCCACAGTGTTGAAGCGTGCCAGTTGGGCAGCCTTGGTGTCGCTATCCCATTCATGGCCTTTGGTATCTGTCATGGTTGCCGTGTTCCACTCTCCCGCAGTGCTGAATACCTGCAGTTTGTATGGGTCGCCCACGAAGTACCACTTCAGTTTCTCCGGTGTTGATACCATGCGATCATCGGCAGTGCGATACTGTGTGGCGTTGTATGAGTCAGTAAAGTTGCTTGAGTATGCCGAGCCGTTCCAAGATTTCTTCTCCGGTACCCATATACCAGTGTTCTTGTCTTTGTTCTTAGACAGGTCGCCGGTCTGCATGAATGTCGTTGCCTCGGGGTCGTAGAAGGCATGGTGAGTAATCTCGTTACCCTTCGCATCGTATGTGGGGAAGTCCATGAAATAGACGTGGTCGTTGTTCGCTGCCATCGCTTCTACCTGTGTCTTCGTTGGAGCGGTCTTGAGGAAGATGTCGCTCGTCACCCTGTACTCCACGTAGATACTTTGGGCACCAGCGGCGGGATTACCATCTTTATCTACGTATGTCCATACCGGCTTACCATCCTCGTCATAAACAAGCTGTCCACCTTCAGTAGCCTGCGTCGTGGTTGGATAAGGACCATCTTGAACGGTGTAAATGCCGCCCTTATGTTGCTCATTATCTGTGTAATCATCATTATAAATCGTATAATCACAGAAAGCACGACGCACATTGTATGGCAAAGAGAACTTATCATCTAAATCTATCTGATCGCCTGCTACGTATGTACGTTCAGCAGCAGTAAAGTAGAGCAGTGATATACCAGAATCATAAGTCTTGAGCTTTGCTCGTATTTGGTCATCGGTTGGCTTAGGAGACTGTGCTGCCTTCCATGTGCGGTAATCCGCCACATGATCATCGCGCTTAATCACCAGGTTGATGTCCTGATACTTCACCGGCTCGTATGGTATGAGCTGTATGGCGTTCGAGCGGTCGCTGCTGCGACCTACAGCCTCCAGGCTCTGTGTGGTCACATGGTTGATGGTGCGGCTCTGCATGTTCCAGTAGAGCGGTTGATTTACCTTCTGTCCGTCTATTTCCGTTGTCTGTGCGGTGGATATAAGACTGAAGGTCTGTTCCAAACCATAGCCGTAGCTGAGTCCCCAGTACTGGTTTTCCGTTGGTTCTTCGGTAGGAATGGTGACGGGGTAGGCTATAGCGTTGTTTGACAGAGTCGTCTTGCCAACTGTCGTCCAGCAGTTGTCGGCACCGGCAAGACTATATACACCCTCTGCGTTGGTCGTTACGCCCACTACCGACTCCATGTTGACTATTCGCATGTTGTACGGGTCAGTACCTACGAAGGTCCACAGCCAGCGTCCCTCGCGGTACGGGTCGTTGTCACCTTTCTTATACCACTCTGCCACGCGCGACGGTGCCCAGTCTTTGTAGTTGTCCTCTGCCTGCGGGTGCAGCGTGTAGGCGTTGTTCATCCAGTTTACCGTACCGTTGTCCTCACGGCGCAGGAAGTACTGGTTGCCGGTATAGGTGCGGCTGCCCTCGTCGCCCGTTGCCGACATCTCGTCATCGGTGTCGAGCACCATGAAGAACCACTTTCCGTGATTATCACCACTGTTGTATGCCGGATAGTAAGCGGGGTCCAGGCGTCCCGTCTCGGCATAGTGCGCCTTGTCGCTGGCTATCTGTTCGGTTGTACTGGTGATGTCGCCGAGTTTTAGTCCGTGGACTTCGGTAGTGTTGTCTATCTGGTATTTGAAGTAGATGTCATATATGGATTCAATTGCTATTTCGGGATATATGTCATACTGGTTACTGCTTCCTGAAACTTGGTCATCCTTGACACGCACCGTAAAGTCAGCGTCGTGATAGAACTGGGCGTTGGGTTGACCTTCCGCCTCTAATGTGGCGCGGGTCTGGAATTCGCCGGTGCCTGTCACGTTGTCACCGGTTGCCGCCGTGTTACGTTTCTCATACTTGCAGAACTGGCGGGCTATGTTGTCGTCCAATACCAGCGGTTGCAACCAGTCGTGCTCGAGGACGGCCTGCCACGTTTCGCCCACTTGGCTGCTGCCATCGAACTGAATAGCATGGAAACGGTACTTACGAGTGACGGGAGCCTTGACGAACTCTAAACAGTATGAGGTAGTACCGCCACCGGTCATATTCAGAATCTGGCGTGTCACTACTTCGCTGCTCGACATGCGGATGGCATAGTTACTGAAGTTGTAGTTGTTGAAATCCCAAGTATCTCTAGCTGACAGAGAATGCTTAGTATCATTGTTCGTGGTTACGGGTGTGAAGAACTGAGTGCCGGTAGCGATGAGCGATGTCCATCGCTGCAACTGGTATTTGTAGTTGCCCTCGTCGTCTCTGCCGTAGTCGCCTATTTCATTGTCATTGGCATGTGCCTCCAAGAGCATAAAGGTCTGGTAGTAGCCATCCTCTCCGTTGGACTTTAGCCACAGCCTCCGTACATTCGGATCCGCCTTCTTCACCGACAGGTACTTGCCTTGATCAGCATTATATATCTTGATGGCGTATGGGTCATTGCCCATCAGCTTCCACAAGTACCTTTTGTTAGAAGGTGCACGACCGTTAGCCAGGTTCTTGACGATTGCTTTCTCGAATATGGGGTTACCGTCCGAATAATCTGTAGGGATACCAAACAAGTTTCCATGATCCTCATTGTCTCGCCAACGGCTTTGGAAGTTGGCAATGGTGTACCATGTGCCACCTTGGTTGGGGTTGCTGGTGTCGCCGCTCAGGTCGAGTCCCTCCTCGTTGTCCCAGAGCAGTTGGGTGCCGTCTTCCGCAGCATCGTCGATGTTGGTTGCAATCTTAAACGGACTGTTGGCACGGCTGTAGGTATATCGCACGTAGATGTTGCCGTAGTTTTGTGCTGCCGCAGTGGCTATAGCGGCATCGTTGGCTATCTTTGACGATGAGGTTACTGTCCACTTGCCATCTTCTTCAGTTGCCGCTCCATAGTAGCTGAAGTCGCCGGGATTGAGCAGCGGGCTCTGATACATCTGCGGCAACTCCACCGTCGTTCCTGCCATCTGCGAGTAACCCGTCAGCGCCTCCTTGCCTGCGTTGGTGATGACGTGGTAGGTCAGCACGGGGCGGTAGAAGAAGCTGGAGTAGATAATCATCGTACCGTTCTTCGGGTTAATAGGTTCGCCTGATGCTGCCAAGCGCTCTTTATAGGATGAAGCGTCATTATAAATATACACACCGCCTGCCAGAGAGTTACTCTGTGCCATATAGAGATGGTCATTACCAGTGACATAGAACTTCAGCGTACCCGGATAGTGATCGACACCGCCTACTTTTCCTGCTACTTCGCTTGGATGATACTTCAGTACCATAAAGGTGTTAAGGGTGTATGTCCCATCATTAGGCTCCTTCATCAGGGTAAGGGGATACTTGTCGTTAGGAGTAGCACTGTCAGAAGCAGAGGAGTCTGGCATCTTTCCTGCGAGTACTGCCGTATTGCTGTACGACGGATTCTGTATCGTCACCTCGTATGGGTCATCGCCAGTGAACTGCCACAGACGGGCAACTCTTGTCATGTTGGTGTTCACAGTCACGTCGGCTTCGCTTATTTTTGTAGATGCGTCCACGCTCCATAGTCTTCCCACGTCGTTACTTGTGATACCTATGGTGTATTTCACGTTACCCGTGAGGTCGAGCGGAGAATAGTTATAGGGCAGTCCGTCGCGGTTAGGCATGCCAAACGACTCGATAGCCTTCTTGGACTTCTCATAGTCATAGCGAACATACACCACATTGCCGTCAAGACTCTTTGGCGAGGTGGTGGGGTAACCCTTAACGGTAAACGTGCCTGTAGGATTTTCTGTTGCTGCCGAGTAGAAGATATATGCATCGCTCTTCATCAGCGGTGATTCCATCCATTCTGGTAATTTCAGTACGCTTTCGTCACTAACAGCTACACTGGTTTCCGTCAGTGCTACCTTACCGCTGTGGGTAATAATCTTGTAGGTGACAGAAGTGGTCTTAAGAACAGGGGTTAGCGTCAGCTTCTTTGAGTCGTCAATGGTGCCGGCTGTTGTGTAGTTGCTTTGAGCCGCAAAGGTAGGAGTAGAAGCTCCGTCAAGGAATTTGTATTCCGTTGTTGAGGCATTACCCGCCTGCATCAGGGCGTAACCCGAACCGCTGCTGTGCCCCATCAGGATATAGCGCTGATTGCTGGTCTCTGTAGTCGGAGTGCCGTTCCATAGTGTCACGGCATACGGGTCGCTGTCGTCGCCCGCACTTTCCATGAAGCGCCAGCGGTGAGCATCGTCGGCAGCAAATGTTTCTTTAGCGATACCGCCAGCAGTAACCATTACGTCACTCCCATTCAGTTTAGCGTTATACCACATACCCTGCAGCAGTTCGTCAGTATCGCTGTCGGGGTCGTAGCTGTAGCGTACATAGACAGTATTATCAGTAATGCCTTCAGCATCGGCAAACGAACCGGTAATCTCGTTGGTCAGTGATGAAACGGTTCCCGGTGTTGTATAAGTTGCATAGAACTTAAAGTCCTTAGCCAGCGGACTCTTGAATATGGCGGGTATCAATGGCGAACCGCTACTCAGCGACTTATACTGCAGCGCCTCTCTACCCAGGTTGTCAATCACCTTGTAGGTATATGCCGTAGGTCTCAGCAGCCAAGTGCTCTGAGGGTTGGTCTTGTCGTCTTCTGGCTGGGCATCATCAGGAGGGGTGGTCAGCGTGGCGAAACCATTGATGACGCGGCTGTGGTCGAAGCGCGGCATCAGGTGCATATTGCCGTTGGCATCCTGCACGACGAGGAAGGTGGCGTTGGTGGAGTGGATTATTGCTTTGTCGTAGTCGGAGATTTCTGCTGTGAAATACTCCCTAGTATTATTGTCTAACGAGAGTGTGGGAGCTTCTTGATATGTGCCTACCAGGTTCTGACGGTTCTGCATCGCAGTGCTGGTGGCGTTGGTGACGAAATACTTTGTCGGGTATTTAAGGCTGTATATCTGTACGTTATAGGGGTCGAAGCCATTGTGCCATACGCTGACAGAATCGTTGACATAATCCAGTTCAGTCTGTTCTTTTGTTTTCTCGCTATAGTCACCGCTATACCGATAACCCATTTCGGCATCGATGTTGAAGTTTGGTCTGAGACACCAGAAGAACTCGGGGTTATTGGTGTTGTTGAGTGTCACATTGCCGGCATCGATATCATTGATAAAGTCATCGTCAGTCTGTATGGAGGTGCCGTCGGTCTTGGCTAAAACACCGCCTTGTCGAATGAGGAAACTGGTGTTGACCTTGGTGGCGGCTTCAGTAGCAGCACCCGTGTATGCATTAACAAATTGGGGCTTCACGGTATAGGTGACATAGAGGTCTTGCAGCATACCGTTGCTCTTCACCTCGGGATAGTCGGCGAGCGACGTACCCGTTCCTTTGACGTCAGCATTCTTGCTGGCACTTTTGTCATTAACGTGGGGCTTGTATTTGTGGTAGCCTGGCAGTTTGTCGTAGTTGGTCCAGAAGGTGTACTGCTTTACCATCGGACTGTCGTACTTGCGTATCTCAGCGTCGCGGGTGGCTTTGGTTGCCAGGTCGTCGAGACGTCCCATAGGCTTACGTGCCACCTCCCAGCCGTGGTTGTCGAGCAGGATGAGCACTCCGTTCAGGTCAACACGCTGGAACTGCATCGTACCATCTCCCATGTTGATGGTCTGGAACCAGTGCTCGTGCTTGCCGTGTACCTTACCCGTGGTGCCGTCTGCTCGCCTTACCCAAGGCGCAGAGGTAGCCCATGCCTCATAGGAGTGCCATTCACCCTTGTGGTTGCTGTCATCGGCAGTCTTAAGCAGGGTGCGTTGAGCATCTGTGAGTTCGACGTCATCGCCGCCTTCAGTCAGCTTGCTGCCCCCCAGAACATTCTGTGCCGTTGGGTTGTTCTTCCAATATTGTTCAAAGCTGTTTACTACGCGGTGGGCTGTTGATGCGTAGCCGTCAGTGCCTGTGCCGACTGTTTCGGTCGTCACCAGCTTGCAGGCTGTGAGTGATGTACCCAGAATCATGTACTCCGATGGCAGGTCGCCTGCAGCGGCAGGCAGGGAATTGTCGGTGACGCTACCCGTGACGATATGGTCTGCATCATTGTAGTTCACGATATAGGTGCGGAAGTAGGCATGTCGGTTTACACCGTTTTCGGCGGTCTGCGTATTGAACGATGAAATCTTGGTGCGGTAAGGGTCATTACCTTCAAGAATCCATGCCCAGCGAGTACGCGTGCTGGCAGCATACTGCTGTTCCTCCCACTGTGCGCTGCCGTAAATATAGAATCCTGCATCGCCATTGGAGTAGGGGAATTTAGCTTCGGTTTTTGTCTCGAGGAAGCCGTCCTTACTGTTTTCCTGATAGAAAGAGTCTCCGCTGGCGAACTCCAGACGATACATGTAATTCGTACTGCTATTGCGGCCGTCGAGGTCGATAAAACCGTCGTCGCTGCTCGTCTTCACATCGTACGTGACGTAGATGTAACCATCGGTGGATTGGGCGGGACCAGTGATAGGTGTTTGCTCTGTCTTCAGTGTATATGTGTTACCGGAGATGTTGAAGTTGTCGCGTTTCCAGTACTTGTAGCCGCTGTATTCCCCGTTGCTATCTTTTACATAGTCGGAGGAAGAGGTAACAGGTTTATACTTGATAAGCGGGCTGCGCCACTCAGCGGGTACGCCAAGCTTGTCATTGTCACCTTTTAAGTCATTGCTGCTATATTCCAACAGTATCTTTCCCCGCTTGTCAATGAGACGGTAGGTTCTATCAAGGACGGCCTCGATGAATATAACTTGTTGTACAGCTGCACTGCGGTCCATCTGGGCTCTTGTGATGGTGCTGCCGCTTAGCGCAATACTCTGACTGTTGCTTATGTTAGAGAGATCTGCCTGGTTGGCAAGTAGCAGCACCACCTGTCCATCTTCGGGGTTGGTGGCAGTGGAGCTCATGATGATGAGGTGACACTCTGTGTTGTCGTACAGGCTTTGACTATTGGTGCTGTTCGTCACCCTTACGTCGTAAGGGTCTCTATTCGAAACTGTCCAGATTTTGTTATCCTTATCAGCATCTTCTACGCTGGGACGAGTGTCTTGTGTCGCAACGCCGCTGCTACAGATAACAAATCTGTCGCCCAACTGCATGAAATAACTCTTGGAGTCGTCAAGCGGATATGGTCTTGTTGACAATAAGCCTTGGGTGTAGCGCACATAGATGTTTAAAGGGCTTCCGCCACCCACGGTACCACCGACGGGCAGCTGCGGAGTATCGCCTGAAATCTCACCGGAAAGAGTGGACAAATCGCCAGGCGTGGTGAACGTGGTGTAGAACGTCAGCGTCTCACCCTCCAAATATGGGCTGTAGATTGCCGACGGGATGGCCTTGTGGCCGTGTTCGCCGTCAAGACGGCGCGACACCTCCTGTGTGACGGTGTATTTTATGGCGATGCGTCCGCTGTTATCTACGATGTTATAGGTGTATTCGTAGGTCGGGGTCAGAGTGGCATGCAGGTTGGCATCACCATGAACTTCGGGAGTTGCCGTACGCGAATACATGCGAATCTGGTTACCACCGCCTCGTGCATCCCAGAAGGCACGGAAGGCAAGGGCGAACTTGTCGCGCTGGAATATCTGAAAGCTTGTATCATTTGATCCTTTCACCATAGCAAACTTATCCTGGTCGTCGGTAGGCGAATCGGTGAAACATACGTTGTTTGCCGTGTTGTTGTATGCGAGGGTCTCGGGATTTACGTATGCGAACTTGCCGTCGGCAGCCTTACAGATAACTTGGAAGGAGTATGGGTCGCCGATGAAGGCAAACTGTGCCGTCTGCTGGGCAAGTGTTGTAGCATCGGGAGTAGCGTTAGAGTTTGTATTAGATTGGATGACATTGTTAGTGGCGTCATAAACCAACTTCTTCGTACCCGACTCACGGATGGTCAAGCTGAGCCACGTGGGGTTGTCCAAGGTGCTAAAGACTACGTTTGCGGCCTCCAATTCATCTATTTCAGTGCTGGTAGAGTTAAAGGTATAAGGGATATAAACGTCAGTAGCAGTGCCGACTAATCCGGAGGCTAGTGTAGTACACTCTCGGTCGCTATAGTAGTTAGTTGACAGTGTACAGCCTATGCGCTGCAGCTTGTCGCGGTTAGAGAGATTGAATGGTGAGTGTGGTCCGTGACGCTGGATAATCGTCATCGCATCTTTGTGTGTGGCGCTGTTGACGATGTGGTAAGTCACCTCGTGAGTATTCTCGTAAGGCGTGAAAAGGGCAAGAGAAGTGTTGTTGTTAGAGTAGTCATAGTTACGCCAGCTCTGGTAGCACTGCAACTGGTAGCCAGGATCCTTGAACGTACCTGTAGAACCGTTTGCAACGAGCATATAGGGCACGTAGCTTTCATTACCACCGGCAGACTGGGCGCTGCCAACGTCTCTCATCCAATAGTCTTTACCACCCACAGCACCGACGACGAACATCTTGCCGATGTATTGCTCAGACCAGCTGCTCTGCAAAATATGCTCGTTGGCAGCCACGAAGAAGAAGGTCTGGAGGGACGTGGTCGTTTCGGGGTCGTAGTTGTCAATCTTTGTTTCGTAGCTTACCCTTTCCTTTGCTTTTTGGCTGTCATTTCGTGCAATGCCGCTTACCGTCATCACTCCATTAGCATTCAGTCCTTCACCGGCACCGTTGTAGAAATAAGTGTTATATGGATCGTCACCGGATTTTACACGGAAACGATACTGCAAGTCTGTCTGGAGTTTAAATGATTCGCCGGAGTCGAAAGAGGGGATATCTGTGTTATTTGCACCAGGATTGCCAAACTCAAAACGCCCATCGACGGTGTCATAATACACCTGGCGACGTTTGGCGCCTTTGCCATAACGCTCCCGGATCTGTATGAGGTAGGTCATGTTGCCGTCAGGGTCATAGGTAAAACCCGCTGCAGCAAGTTCGTCGGCGCTCTTCATGCTGTAGCGCACGTAGAACTCGGTCTCTCCGGGTGCTACTTCACTAATGACATCACCCTCGTTGAAGTAGGTACCAAGAGTACCGTTGGCATCGGCAACGGCATCTTTCCTGTTGATATAGAAACGGAAGTTGGTGGCAACGACACTCCTTGCCCAGGGGTGGACGCAGAGCTCAGTCTTATAATCAAATCCGGCTGTTTCTTTACTTTCATAGCTCAGGTTACCCTTGATGACATACCGGAAACATTCCTTACCCTGGTTGTTGATGATGTGGTATCTTATGTCAGCCTGCGCCCACGCTCCTTGCAGGCTGCCCGCCACAATGGCAAGCACCGACAGCAGTGTTCGCCAAATGTTCCGTTTCTTTACGTTTATGTCAATGCCTGTTTTTTTGTTTACAGTCATGTTCGTCTTCATAACTTATCTCCTCAAAGTTGGTTCCTTATTATTAATTACGCGTACGTGGCGCGCATGTACATACAAAATGCAAAGGTAATCTTTTTTTGTTGTTCGGCCAAATAAAAAGTGTGAATTCGTATTAAAAATGCTTGTTTTATGCCTATTCTCAAATAGTACCCACCACGCTCGATAAGCACCCGCTTAACAAGGAATAGATAAAAGATCGAGGTCAGTTGGTTCCCTACGTGTTCCGTATAAAAAGAAAAGGAGTCAGATTTTCATCTAACTCCTTGATTTTCAAGCGCTTCAGGATGGGCTTGAACCAACGACCCCCTGATTAACAGTACCAAAAGCAAGATTTTTGGTTTTTCTCTATGATAGCGAAAATGTTGATTTTCAGAGTTCTGTGATTTCTGATGATATGCCTTAAAGTGAATCTAAGACGAGTTGTCAGTTCACCAGCAGTTCACGGATTTCGCACTCAAAATCACATTTTC
>Ga0247609_10002920_pt1 | contig 17636 bp, 14 predicted proteins | sample 172DNAGHGlowgp2_FD_193487 | JGI IMG/M metagenome (GOLD analysis project Ga0247609, IMG submission 193487) | Sheep rumen microbial communities from Palmerston North, Manawatu-Wanganui, New Zealand - 1728 DNA GHGlow gp2 | ecosystem: Host-associated > Mammals > Digestive system > Stomach > Rumen ...
TGCAGCTGGTTGGTTTGCCGCAAATACTTCTTTAACTAAAACTACAAGCGGAACTAAATATTTCCCTATTACTGCTGCGGCAATTACAGCTTCTTCAAGTAATGCCACAGCTACAACTACTGTAGCTCCTGGAACTGTTACTATTGCAAAAGATACTTCATCAGTTACAGGTAAAACTCGTTTAGACTATACTCCAAGTACCGCGACTTCTAGTATTGGAACTTATTATATTGCAGTTAAAGCTAATGCCGCGGCAAATACTACTGGCACAACATCTTCAATTAGTGGTACAGCTACCGCAAGTGTAAGTACCGCAGGTTATGCTCCAACTACATTATCAGGTTCTGGTAGTATTAGTGGTACTGCTACAGCAAAAACTTCTTCAAAAGATAGTTCAGTTTATTATATTCCAGTACCTTCTGCTGTTGCTACAATTACTGGTACAAATACTGTTACTCCATCAGCTTCATTAAGTCAATCTAATGTTACATTTAGTGATACTAATAATGGTATTTCGGTAACTGCAACTGGTGGCGGTACTGCTTCGGTTACAGCAAAAACAAATGCTACTACAGCTGGTTATATTCCTACCGGTGATAACTTTAGTACAACTCTTTCTGCTTCTAGTAATACTACAACTGCTACTAAATATATTACAGGTATTACAGTACCAAAAGATAAAGGATTTACTGTAGCTACAACAGCAGATACAGAATTAGATACTACTTCAGATTTAGATATTTCTAATGCTGCTTATCGTAGAGTTGATATTACTAACGCAGCAAATGGTAGTATTATAGTAAGCAATGCTGGTAATATTACTACTACACAAAGTGCTAAAACTGGCAATATTGTTATTAATGCTTATGATACATCAAGTTCTAGTAGTTTAGCCGGTGAAAAAACTATTGTTCAAAGTGGAGCTTGGAAAACAACTGCTGCTTCCGGTGCAAGTACTTATTATGGTCGCGTAACAGTTGGTGCAGTAAGTGGTAGTATTGGTGGTTCTGCTTCAAGTGGTTCAGCAACTGCTAATATTACAAATACTCATAGTATTGCAACTATTTCAGATATATCAGGAAAAACAGCAGGTACAGATTATTGGCAAATTAAAGCTACTGCAACCGGTTCTGCTGGTTCTTATACTCCTAAATATACCGTCAATACTGCTGGTTGGATAGGTTCTACAGCTACTGGAACCGCACAATCTGTTTCTGTTTCTAGTGATACTACAGGTAAATCATTATATATTCCAAAAGCTACATTTAGTGTTGTTAGTAATAAAGTTTATTGTTCTACCGCAGGTTATATCCCAGCCGGCGGCATAAATGCTCCAATTGGGACTGTTCCAACAGGAACTATTTCTGCTGTTGCTAGCGATCCTGGAACTGGATATACTGAAAATACTTCTACTGTTATTGCTTCTGGTGGATGGTTAAAATTAACTGCTGGTTATTATGGAGCAACTAAAATTAGTCTTGCTACATTGGTTCCTGATGCTGCTAATATAAGTAATGTTAGTGGTTATTCTGATGCAATGCTTGCTGGAACTACTGCTTATGATGTTGATGGTGCTTTAGTAACTGGTAATATTGCAACTTATGACGGTAGTTATACTGTAGTAACTTAATATTTGACTTTAAAAAGAAAATATGTTATATTAATTATAGAGTAATTAATATTAACTTTTTAAAGAGGTGAATTTAAATATGAGTTCAACAAATTTTTATCTTGAAGAAGGAAATAATTATCTTGAAGATGAAATTTTAATAGAACAACCATCAACGCAAGTTGTTTTACATACAGAAGAAAAATATATTAATAATGATATTTCTTTAAATTTAAATATAAAATCAGGAAGTGCAACCACTCCTGCTACAACAATTACAACTAATCCTACTATTACAGTTAGCAGTAGTGGTTTAATTACTGCCTCATATAATGGTAGTAAAAGTATTACTCCTACTGTTAGTGCCGGATGGATTTCGTCCGGCACTGCAGGAACAGTTAGTACAAATGGTAGTAGTACGTTATCGCTCACAACCCAGACCGCGCAAACTATTACACCGGGCACAGCAAACCAGACCATTGCTGCGGGAAAGTATTTAATTGGCGATCAAACAATTGCGGGCGACAGTAATCTGGTTGCGGAGAATATTGCTGAAGGTGTTAGTATATTTGGGGTAACTGGAACACACAGCGGCGGTGGGGCAGACCTGACGGATTTTATTGAAAATCGCAACATATGGACAAGTTATGAGAATTTGAGTGCGACGAGAATAACAACAGGGGCATTTTACTCTTGCGCCAACCTTGGGTCTGTAAACTTCCCAGTTTGCACAACTATTAGTAGCTATGCGTTTGACAATTGCTCCAAACTTGAGTCTGTAAATTTCCCGGCTTGCACAACTATTGGTGTCTATGCATTTAACAATTGCTCCCACCTTACATCTGTAAACTTTCCGTCTTGCAAGCATATTGGTAGCTATGCATTTAACAATTGCTCCCGCTTTACATCTGTAAACTTTCCGTCTTGCACGAGTATTGGTAGTTATGCGTTTAACAATTGCTCCAACCTCAGAACTGCAAGCTTCCCGGCTTGTAGGACTATTGTTAGCTATGCATTTTGCAAATGCTGTAATTTAAGATCGATTTATTTAACCGGCTCTTACGTCGTCGACTTGACGAATTCTAATGCATTTTCATCTACTCCAATCGCAGGCTATACAAACTGTACGAACGGATCCTATGGTAGTATCTATGTCCCAGCTTCAATGTTATCACGATACAAAACCACAACAAACTGGACCTATTTCTCAAACAGAATAGTCGGTAAATAAGAAAAATCAAGGAGAAGAGCTATGAAACTACAAATACTGATTCCACAATACAAAGAAACCGATGGCGTTTTGAAGCCACTTTTGGACAGCATCGCCCTGCAGCAATCTGTTCCGATGGACGAAATCGGCGTAATTATCTGCAATGATGGATCTAATACTTACTTGACAGAAGATTTTTTGAACAACTATCCATTCAAAATAGAATATCACATGGAACCGCACAGGGGCGTATCGGCCACGCGCAATGCATGTCTGGATTATGCCACGGCGGATTACGTGATGTTCTGCGACGCGGATGACATGTTCTACAATTCCTGTGGATTATGGATATTGTTTCGTGAGATGGAGTCTGGATTTGATAGTCTTGTATCCGTATTCGTTGAAGAAACCCGCAATCCAGAGACAAAGCAGGTTGAATACATCAACCATGAAATGGATAGCACCTTCGTCCACGGTAAGGTTCATAAACGCCAGTATTTAATTGACAAGAAGATTCGCTTCAATGATAACCTCACCATTCACGAGGACAGTTATTTCAACATACTAGCGCAGAATCTATCTGAAAACGTAAAATATTGTACCACGTCATTCTACCTTTGGAAATGGCGGGACGAATCAGTCTGCCGTCACGATCCAAAGTATATTCTCAAAACCTATCGCAACATGCTGGATAGTAATGATGCACTGGTAGACGAATTCCTAAGCCGTGGGATGCAAGACAAGGCGATGTTCTTCTCGGCGTTTATGATATTTGACGCCTATTACACGATGAATAAGCCAGAATGGATCGACCAGGAAAATCAAGAATATAGAAACAGCACTGAATTACGGTTTGCAGATTATTATAAAAAACATAAGGATAAATGGGATGCAATTCCAATTAATGATAAAATGATGATTTCAAATCAAGTGCGCTCCCGCAGCGTCATGGAGGGCATGCGCATGGAAGCCATAACTATTGATGGATGGTTAAAACATATAGAAAAACTTGGAGGTATAGAATAGTGGCTATTGTAGTTGAAAGAATTGAAGGTTCTACAGATTTAATTAAGACTTATAGTGATAAAGGTATGATGATTCAACAGGAACAAACTGGTAATGTGTACAGTGAAGCGATTGACGTTGACTATGCCGGTTATACATACGTTGAAACAGATATTCCAATTGAAACAGACGAAGAAAGCACTGACAGCGAAATCCTCGATATTCTCTTAGGAAGGGAGGGCGAAAGCGATGAGACAGAAGATAACTAAACAACAAGCACGACAAATGCGTCAAATTATTCTTCAAGAAAGTATAAATCTTGAAGATGAAGCCGCAATGAATGTGCCTTATTTCTTCCCTGCGTGGGAGGAAGGTGTTGCTTATGAAATCGGCGATCGCAGACGTTACCAAACTACATTGTATAAATGTATCCTCGCTCACACCAGTCAGGCCGACTGGACACCCGACGTTGCGGTAAGCCTTTGGGTGCGCATAGACGAGCCTGGCGAGGAATGGCCTGAGTGGGTACAGCCAGTCGGCGCGCAGGATGCGTATGCGAAAGACGCAAAAGTTAGTCATAATAGCAAGCACTGGGTAAGCAATGTGGACAACAACGTTTGGGAGCCTGGAGTTTATGGATGGGATGAAGCATAATTGAATAAGGAAGTGAGAAAAATGTCCGAACGTAGACGCACAAGAGATTTACTTCTTGAATATGATAAAGCAATTATGCCGCCCAAACCTCGCGCAGCAGGTTTAAGTAATATTTATAGTTGGGGATCTACAGTCTTTTCTGATGTAGATACTTTAAATGTACCAATTCCTCAACAAAAAAATATTTCAATTATATATCCTTGGGAAAATACTTCTCTTTCTATTTTTTCAAATCAATTATATAAAGTAGCTATTATAAATGGTTTTGTTGGGACAGAAAAAGAATTTTTAGATAGATTTGTTAATTATGTTTCAGATAAACAAATTATTTTTGACACTTATAATAATTTCCCAGAATATGGTTCAATTAGTAAATTATATTTTGATTTAGATGAAAAAATATTATATTATTGGGAAAATGAATATATTCCTGTTAATGCAATGTTAATTGCTAATACTATGATAAATGGAGGCGAAGCATAATGGCACAACATAGTGTAAACGCAACCCTTATTATAAGAAATGATACAGCCTCCGCATGGAGAACTAAAAATCCCATTTTAGCAAAAGGTGAAATCGGAGCAGAAATTGATACTGGTTTGCTAAAAATGGGCGATGGAGTAAAAAATTATAATCAATTAGATTATATTAATCAATCTAAAAATACCGATAATAAAACAATTTTTTTAACTAATGGTAAATTAACTTTAGGGAATTATGGAGAAAGTTATTATACATTCAATCCTGAGACTAAAGAATATACAGAAATTATAGTAGATCAGTATACTCCTTTACCAAAAAATTTAGAAGCAAAAGTAGTTGATGGTACTCTTATCTGGGTAGAAACTGTTGTGTCAGATGGTGCTTTTACAGATTTATCTAATTTAGTTGATACAAAATTGAGCCGTTCAGGTGGTGTAATGACTGGTACTTTAACTTTGGCAGCAGATCCTTCTGCAGATAGAGATGCAGCAACAAAAAGTTATGTTGATAGAACTGTTGCAAATGCTGGTCATTTAAAACGTGAAATTGTTACTGAATTGCCTTCTGCTGCAGAAGCAGACGAGCATACCATTTATATGGTTTTAGACACTAACGCACCTTTAGGCGATAAATATAAAGAATATTTACTAATTAGCGGAGTAATTACTCAAATTGGTGATACTACTGTTGATTTATCAAATTATCCTACCAAACCAACAGTTATAGCGGCGGGTAATTTACTTAGTGTTGCCGCGGATGGAAGTTTAGTAGATAGTGGAATTTCTGCTTCAGATATTGGAAAATTGAATATCGCTACTGATACAGTATTAGGCGGGGTTTATTCTTCATCTCTAGATAATTATATTGCCGTAGATACCGCAGGACGAATGAAATTAAATAGAGTTTCTACTAATTTATTATATGTTCCAGATGGAGATGAATTTATTTTAAATGGTGGAACTGCTTAATGAGGTGAAAGAAAATGCCAAATATAATTAATACAAGAATACAATTAAAGTATGATACTTTAAGTAATTGGATATTAAGTTCTACAGGAGCAAATCCATTTAAACCTCTTAAAGGAGAAATTTGTATTGCTGAAATTCCTGCCGGGACAAATAATAGTGGATTAACTCCTCCTTCTATTGGTATTAAAGTTGGTGATGGAACACATACTTTCCAGGAACTACCTTGGATTCAAGCAGTTGCAGGAGATGTATATGGTTGGGCAAAAGCAGAGAATAAGCCTAATTATGATGCTTCTGAAATTGCCGCGACCGAAAGAAATGGCCAGACTAATGGCTCTACTGTTCAAGCTATTTTAACAGCAGTACAAAATTCTTTGGCTACTCTAACTGGTGGAGAATCTGGTCAATCTATTGCGGGTCAAATTACCGCAGCAATTCAAAATTTAGATTACACTGATACCGCTGAAGATGGAAAATTTGTAACTTCTGTATCAGAAACAGATGGTGTTATTAGTGTTACTCGTGATAATATTGCTGTTGTTGATATTGTCGGCTTACAAGACGCTTTAGACGCAAAGCAAGATAATTTAGCTTTTAATGGTACTTATAATTCTTCTTCTAATAAAGTTGCTACAGAAAGTACTGTTAATTCTGCAATTAGTGGTTTAACAGATACTTTAACTGGTACTCCTGGCGCAGGAAAAACCATAACTGCTTTTGATGAAGTTGATGGTAAAGTAAGTGCAGCTTTTTCAGATATTCAAATAAATGAATCTCAAGTTACTAATTTAACGACTCATTTAGATGCTAAAGCTCCATTAGCTTCTCCGGCTTTAACTGGAACTCCTACTGCTCCAACTGCGGATGCGGGAACTAATAATACTCAAATTGCTACTACCGCTTTCGTTAAAGATGCTGTTGATACTGCAACCGCGGGATTGTCTGGTGCGATGCACTATCGTGGAGAAGTAAATGCTATTCCTCCAGCTTCCGGAACTTATGCTTCTGGTGATGTGGTAGTATTAACTAGTAGTAATAAAGAATATGTTTTTAATGGCACTAGCTGGAGAGAATTTGGTGATGAAGGTTCTTATGCCTTAAAAACTATTACTGTTACTGGTAATGATGGATTATCTGGCGGAGGTACTTTAGAATCTAATAGAACTATTAGTCACGCAGTCCCAGACGGAGCTACTGCTGGAGAAAAAGGACAAATTGGTCGTAAATATATTCAAAAAATTACTACAGATAAATTTGGTCATATTACAGGAGTAACTACTGGAGAAGAAACTGTAACTGATACTACTTATACTTTTGAAGAAGGAACTACAAATGGTGCTTTTTCTGTTACTCCAATTGGTGGAACAGCTCAATCAATAGCTATTCATGGTTTAGGTTCTGCAGCTTATAAAGATGTAGCAGCAGCGATAGATAATTCTACAAATAGTGATAAATTACCTACCGCAGGTCAAGTTACAGCCGCTTTAAGTAATAAAGTTGATAAAGAAACTGGTAAAGGACTTTCTACCAATGATTATACTACTGATGAAAAAACTAAATTAAGTGGTATTGAAACTGGAGCACAAGTTAATACTATTGAAAAAATTACTGTTCCTTCAGATTCTGGTACTGGTACAGATAAAGAATTAACTATTACTGATAAAACTATAAAACTAGCAAAAATTGCTGAAACTGGTAGCATTTATAATGTTACAGAATCTAATAATATTAATAATGTAGATTTCTTAGTTTTTAATTGTGGTTCTGCCTCTACTTTAATAGATAACTTTACTACAGGAGGTTAATATTATGTCTGATGAAGTTATTATTTATGAGCAAGAATGTGATACTCCTGAAAATTGGGAGTCTAATACAATTTTAATTAGAGATGGTAAAGGCAATATTATAGAGCGTGAAATTCCTGATGATATAGAGGAGGAATGATTATGCTAAAAACTATTCAAGTTAAAGATACTGATAAGCTAGTTGCTGTAGCCCAGTATTTAACTAAATATGCTAAGATTTCAAAGGCATCTGAAACTTTTGATGATGCCTTTAAATCTTATATTATAAAATGGCAGAAAGAACATAATTTAACCGCTAATGGAATTATTAATGATGATGATTGGTTTGCGATGGGAAAAGAATTGCCAACTTGTTCCACCAGTAAGAACAAGAAGAGTGTATATACTTGTGCAATTCAAATTTTAATTGGCGGACTAGATGTAGATGGTGATTATGGTTCTAAAACTAAAAAGGCTGTTGCTGCTTTTCAAAGTGCTTATGGTTTAAGCGCAGATGGTATTTGCGGACCAAAGACTTGGGCTGCACTTATTTTAGGGAAAACTGTTACTCCTTCAAACGATAAAGTTTTAAATAAATGCGTTAAGTATTTACAATGGGATAAAAAATGGGAAGATGTTAAATATAGTACCCATACAAGTAAGCAAACAATTGGTAATAGTGGTTGTGGAACTACCTCTATGGCAATGATTCTTGCCACTTGGGAAGATTCTAAAATTACTCCAGTAGAAACAAGTAAATGGGCTGTTGAAAACGGTTATAGAACATATAATAAGGGAACTGATTGGGATTTTTATAAATGGATTTTTAAAAAATTTGATTGCTTTGAAAAATATATAGAAACATCAAGCATTACTACACTTGAAGCCGCGCTCCGTGAAGGCGCTCTCGCGGTTTGTAGTATGAATTCAAATGATAATAAATTTTGGACTTCTCAAGGTCATTTTATTGTTGCTCGTGGAGTAGATAATACATATTTTTATGCGAATGACCCAAATAAAGATACTACTCCAAGAAAACAAGAAAAATCTAAATTTAAAAAATGTTTAAAACAAGCATTTATTTATTGGCCTATTAAAAAAGATTCTACTCCAAAAGATGATAAAAAAGCGGAATCAACTAAAAAAGAAACTACTTATAATTTAAATGGTAAAATAATTGATATTTCTAAATGGCAAGGAAAAATAGATTTTAATAAATTAAAAGATGAAGTTTCTCTTGTTATTGTTCGCGCGTCTTGTGGCTCTGATAAAGATATTAAATTAGATGAATATGCAAATGAGATGATTAAATATGGTATCCCATTTGGAGTATATTGTTATTCTTATGCTAGCACAGCTGAAAAAGCCAAAGATGAAGTAAGAAAAATGATTGAATATTCTTCTAAATATAAACCACTATTTTATGTAATGGATGCAGAAGAAGCTAAAATAACTAATTTAGCTATTAAAACTTTCGCAGCAGAATTGCGCGCGCAAGGCATTAAAAAAATTGGCTGTTATGTAGCACATAATCATTATAATGACTATAATTATTCATCTATTAGTGATTTATTTGACTTTACGTGGATTCCGCGGTATAATAAAAATGATGGTACTATAGAAGGTAGTAAAAAACCTGCTTTTGAATGTGATTTATGGCAATATACTAGTACTGGGAAAATTGCTGGTATTAAAGGTAATGTTGATATGAATGTTATCTTAAGTAAAGATAAAGATATAAAATGGTTTTTAAAATCTTAAAAATATAGGCTGGAAATGATGCCTATTAAGGAGGCGCGTTATGGCTAAAATAAAAAATATAAATACGCGTATTCAGTTGAAAAATGATACTGAAGCACATTGGAATGCAGCTGGTCCAAAGCCTAATACAGATGGCTTTATTCCTTTGCTTGGTGAAGCTATAGTTTATATGGGTGAGAGCGGTCACGGCCCTCGTATTAAAATTGGTGATGGAGTAACAAATGTTGTTGATTTACCTTTTTTAGAGGATAATGATACTGTTTATACTGCTAGCGATGGAATAAAAATTACGGCGGAAAATGTAATTCAGCATATAAACCATTTAGACGCGTTTCCGTCTGAAATAGGCTTTTATAAAATAAAATATGACGGACAAGGACATATTAATGGAGCTACCACAGTAAGCAAACAAGATATCTTAGATTTATTACAGATGACTCCTGGTAAAATTAATAGTGTTCAAATTACTGCAACTGCCCCCTTAATATCTTCAAATTCTGCTATAAATACTACAAATTTAACTACTGATATTTCTTTTAGCTCGCAAGAAAAAAATAAAGTTTTTGCTGGTCCTACGCAATCGGCTTCTGGTTCTCCTTCTTTTAGATTATTAATAGCAGATGATATTCCTAATTTACCTGCTTCTAAAATTACTGAAGGTACTTTTTCAGCAAGTCGAATTGATAATTTACCTGCCTCTAAAATTACTTCTGGGACATTTAACAAAGATCGAATTCCCAATTTAGGACCTGATAAAATTTCTGGAGTTATTCCAGTTGATAAAGGTGGCACTGGAGTTAATGGGATAAGTGGAGACCCAAAAAACAATGTAACTTCATTTTTTGATAACGGAGTATTTGCCTATGATTCTGGAAATGCTCGTTTTAAACAGTTTAGAATTACAACCCTTGGCAATACAGATACTTTTACTAGTTATATTAATAGTTTAAATGGTGATACAGCAAATCGTATTGTAGATTTAGATACTTTGATTAGTGCTATACCTCCAATGAATTTAAATAATCCAAGAGATATTGCTGAAAATTATACTAATTCTTATTATGCCCCTAAAACTAAAGGGTGGAAAAATAGTGTTTTAATTTCTCAAGGTGGAGAAAATAATAATGAAGGAACAGAACCAATTTGGTTAAATCCAACTACTTTATCTACTGAAGAACATCCTGGAGGAGCTTTATTTTATGGACGTGATAATAGCTCAGAAAGTTCACCTAAACCATTTAAAACTCAATGGGGAACTTTACCAGTTGAACAAGGTGGTACAGGAACCACCACTTTTATAGCAGATTATGTATTAATCGGTTCTGGGAAAAATGCTATTAGGACTATTGCAAAAGCTTATTCCTCAACACCAAATACAATTGTGGAACGGAATAGTAATGGAGACTTTGCGACTCGCGCAATTACTTTATTTAAAGGTTTATTATGTAATGGTATTAATAATAATTTTTTAGATAATTTAATTATAGACATAGATAGTTCTACTAAAATTGCTACTTTTTATGGAAATATAAACGCCAATAATTTAAATGCGGTTATTGGCGAATTAAACATGAGTAAAACAAACTCAGAAACATTAGACCAGCCATCTATTAAATGGTATAAAGGAAGTTCTACTAAGTCTGAAAGTGCAATTATTTCTCAAACAAGTACTTTAATTGGTGAATTATACTGGGATAATAATAAAGCTAATAGAGGAATGTTAAGAAATTATTACTCATCTACTAATGGAGAAACTCATTCTGATTCCTACTATTTACCTGCTGTAAATGCTTCTTCCGCAAATAATAACGAATTTACTTTTTTAGCTACAGCAGATTCAATTTCAGGAATGTTCCCGACAAACTCAATTTTATATAGTAATGGAAATGTAAATAAAATTACTTATAAAAATAGTGCAAATGGTGCTTTATATTCTACAAGTACAAATGGTTCTTTAGAATGGGGAATTTTGCCTGTGGCACAAGGTGGTACTGGTTTAACTACTTCTGGAACAGTAAATGCTGTAATAATTGGTAGTTCTATTGAAACTGAAAAAACTCAAAAATTCCAAACGATACAATCTAATAATGGAGCTTTTTATGCCGACGGAATTAATAAAAAACCTCAATTTGGTATTCTTCCTGTCGCACAAGGCGGTACTGGAGTTACTTCTATTGAAAATATTCAAGCGGGAAAAGATGGCAACGGAAATAATATTATCTCTACTTATCAAACTAAAGTATTAAGTGGTATTCGCGATTTTGATATTGATAACCCAACTCAAAATATAGTTCAAATATGGAATGATGTATCTGGAACTAATCCAAGTAATGTTCTTGGCGGGAATCAATGGTTGGTTTTAACAGATATAGTTAATAATGATTCTTATAGTGGTCAATTAGCAATTGGTTTTCAAGAGGGAATAGCCTGGCGTGGGAAAGCCGGTACTACAACTTGGAGTGATTGGAAAAAGATACCTTTTGTAGATGGAACTGGAGCAACTGGCACTTGGGGAATTAGTATAAGTGGTAATGCCGCAACTGCAACTCAACTTGCTTCTACTGGTACAACTAATCAATTTTATCGTGGAGATAGAACTTGGTCTGATACATTACTAGGAACTTTAAAAATTACAAGTAATAATAATACTTTAACAATTGGTTCGCAAAGTTCAAGTTTTTGTAATATTTATAATAGTGCAAATATTGTTTTTATGTTCAATAATAGAGTTTGTACAACAGCTGGAGGATTAGGTAGTGGAAGTTACCCTTGGTCAGAGTTATATTTAAGAGATGGCATCTACTATACTGGTACAAAAGCAACTTATCGAATGTTACGTTTTATTGATAATACAGGCGATGAATATGGAAATGGTATTTCTATCGGTGGTGGCGGCGCGACAATTATAGGTGGCGGAGAATCCGCTGATGTGGCCGCAGGACAGGTGAGTGGTGGATCTGAGATTCTGTACCTCTGCAATGACGGTGATGTCAACATCTTTTCCAACATGCAAAATGGATGGGACAGCCGCAAGACATTTACGTTTAATACCAGCGGCAATATTATTGCAAATGGCTTCGGCTCTGATACTTCGATGACAGTGCATCCGTCAAACAGCAATGAATTGAATTTCGGCGGCACAAATACATCAAACACCATATATTTCGGATACAGGGCAATCGATTCCAGGCCACTGCCGACTACGTATGTGTTTGGTACCGGAAATGGAACAGCTACAGTCAAAGCTGCGTCTTTTGTAGGCAATGCAGACACAGCAACAATGCCTTTAGGCTTTTCTTCTCGTGGTACTGGAGCAACTTGGGGAAATACAACTGGAACTTCTTTTACTACTTGGAATGATTCTACTGGAGGCTCTATTGATTTCCGTCGAGATAATCCTTCTTCTGGCAAACTGTCTATTAAAGTAGATGGACGTTTTTATGGAAATGAAGGTACTAATCCTGCAATGCTAATGAATTATACTAATAGTTATTGGGGGATGGGAACAGCAGATGGAAATGCTAGTGATTGGATTCGTACAACTACTGTGGGTATTATACCATATCAAAGTGGCGGTTTAAACGGCGGACATTGTAGTTTAGGTACAAGTAGTTGGTATTTTTCTTCTGCTTATATAGATTCAACTTATGTTTATAATTCTCATGTGTATAATAATTTATATGTTAGTAAAAATAATACTACAGGATGTGGAATTGTTTTTTCTGACGACGGAGATATCGTTGATTTAAATAATGGTTATTGCTCTATGCGTTTCTCTTCTGGAGTTGATATTTGTAGCGGTAAAAGCGGAGGAAGCACAGCATTACGTTTATCAAGTAATGGTTCTATTACTAGTTATAGAGGAACTGGAGATACTGGTGCTAATGAAAATGGTTGTGTTTTAAAAGTTGGCGCTAATAACTGGAGTAACACTGGTATTTTTAATGGTAATGGCGATGGCAGTGGTAGCGGTACTGCTAATTTAATTATTAAATCTTGGTATGGAGTTGGATTTGTTGACGGTTGTTCTGGTAATGGCATGAGAGCTAGTGTTGATTGTAGAACTGGCGAAATAAATTGTTACAGAGTAACTGCAAATTTAGGAGGAAGTGAACGCCGAGTTGGTGTTGATCAAGGTACATCAGGAACCTTATATTTATTTAGTAATGGTAATGGTAAAGGTATATATTCTAGTAGTGGGTATGCAACTGGTTATGTCATTAGGATTAATAGTGGTGGTATTACTCATTATGGAACTGTTAGTTCAAGTTCTTCTAAAGAAGTTAAAACAAATATTCAGTATTTAAATAATACAGATTATATTGATGAATTAAAACCTGTTTCATTTATTTATAAAAAAGATGAAAAAAAGAAAACTCATTTTGGGTTAATTTATGAAGATACAATCGGTATTTTACCAAATATTTGTACAATACCAGAAGAAGAAGATGAACCAAAAGGAATTAATTATATTGAATTAGTACCAGTTCTTTTAAAAGAAATCCAAAATCTTCGTAAAAGAATCAAATCGTTAGAAGATAATAAATAGGAGGTTATTTTATGGGTTTTATCAAAGAAAAATATTTAAATAACCAAGGTGGATTAATTGTATCATTCCAAAATAATGAAAATAATGAAAATTATTTTAATGGAAATAATGTTGAAGATGCTTTAAATTATTTTAATATGTATGTTAAAAATAACATGATTTATATTCATACAGAAGAAGAACTCATAACAGAAACAACCGGTATTAATTCTATAGAAGAAGCAATTCAACTACGTACAGAACTTAATGAAATTATTGGTGAAATGACTGATGAAGAAGCAGTAGAACGTCCAATTCTTTTCCCAAATTGGAAATCTGGAAAAGAATACACCATTAACGAACGTATCCGTTATGGAGGCCGTATATTCAAAGTTCTTCAAAACCATACTTCTCAAGATGATTGGACGCCTTCTCGCACACCAAGCCTATTCGCGGAAATTCTTACTAGTGAAGATGGAGAACCACAAGAATGGCAACAGCCATCTTCTACTAATCCATATTTAACTGGAGATAAAGTTATCTATGAAGGATTAATTTATGAATCTTTAATTGATAATAATGTTTGGCGGCCAGATTTATATCCTGATGGTTGGAAATTAATTTCTGAGCCAGAATCGGATGAATCAACCCCTGAAGAGCCAATAATTCCTGATTGGCAACAGCCTGATGCAACAAATGCTTATCATATAGGCGACAAAGTAAAATACAATGATTTAATTTATGAGTCTTTAATTGATGGCAATGTTTGGTCTCCAACTGATTATCCAGCTGGATGGAAATTAATTGACTAATCGAAGTAAAAGCCAGAATAACGTACTAATAAACTCACTTCTTTTAAGAAGCATAAGTCGCTATTCTGGCTTATTACTTTTAAAAGGAAGTGATATTATGGCACATATAATGACAAAACGTGGTTCGCAAGACAATATTATTACTTACGAACATTATTGTGATACAATGGAAGATAGAGCAGATATTGACCCTGATTATATTACTTTAGGTTCAACATGTATTGTTGTAGAAGGAGAAAATGGAGGTCTTGAAGCTTATGTGGCAAATAGCCACAAAGAGTGGAAAGAAATCTAAAGGAGGTAACTTATGGATATTTTAGACATTTTAATAGCCAAAAAGAAATCTTTTACAGGAGAAACAGAGAAATTAACTCGTCAAGCTAATGAAGCTATGGCAAAAGCTAATGAAGTCGCGGCAAAATTAGATCAAGCCGAAGAAGCTCTTACTGCCGCACAAGAAGCACAATCTGCGGCTGAAACTGCAAATACGCGAGCACAAGAAATTGCTTCTAATTTAGAGAATATGAAAGAAGAAGTAACTTCTGCCGCAGAAGAAGTAGTTGATGAAAAAATCGCTCAATCTACTTCATCTTTACAATCGGCTATAGATAACGCAGTTATTGATGTAACAATAGAAGATGAAAATACTTCTTCTTATAAAAGTAAGAAAGCAAAAGTGCGGAAAAAGGGTCTTTTAAATTCTTTTAATATTATGAAGAATTATACTTCTACAGGCTCAAATGAAGATGGGAGTATGACTCAAAAAGCAATAACAAATGCTTTAAATAATCAAAAAACTGATTTAGAAAATAAAATTAAAAATATTCCAATTTCTGGTGGCGATTCTGGAAATATTTCAGGTAATATTTCAGCCGCGGACGAAGGTTCTATTGTTTCTGTAGATGAAAATGGTAATATTATTCCAAGTTCTATTACCGAAGCAGATGTTATTTTAACACAAATTATTTCTGGAACTTATAAAAATAATAATATAGTTGGTCTTGAATTAGATTATGCTAATAAAACTTTTACTCGCCTACAAGGAGCAAAAGATTTAACAGCAGGTCAAGACTTTGATAAATTTAAGATGTATGGCGGCCGCAAACGTTGTATTGTAGATAGAGAAGGAAATATTCAACAATTCTTAACTGGAGAAGAAGATCCAGATTCTTTGATTAATCAACGTATTATGGTTTATCAGCCAGCTTTCTATTATCTACGAGTACCTCTCTCTATTTCTAAAATTTCTAATGGCTTTAAAATTAATAAAGAACAATTATATTTAGCGGACCAAAAATATGCTGGATTTATTTTACATCCATTATTTAGAAATGAAGAAGGAAAAGCTTTACGTTATGTTTTATTACCTGCTTTTGAAAGTGGAACTTATCGTGTAAATTCTAATTCTTATGAATTAAATGATACTCAAGATGTTGATTTAGAAAATGATTGTTTAGTTTCTATTATTAATACTAAACCAATTAGCGGCCAATCTCAAGATTTCACTGCTGCCGCAGCAAAACGTATGTGTGAAAACAATGACGAGGGTTGGAAGATGACAAATCTTGAATTTGAATCTGCTAATCAAATGCTGATGATGATTGAATATGGACAACCAAATATTCAAGCTGCTTTTAATGTTGGCATAACTCAATTAACTGCAACAGCAGGATTAAATTATGCTTGCAATACAGGTTCTACTTTATCTTTAGGAAATAATTCAGGCCAAGCAGTCGCTACGATAAATGTCCGCAATGGAAAATCCTCTACATATACTACTACAGGACAATGTGCTATTTCTTACAGAGGTATGGAAAATCCTTTCGGTAATATGTGGAGATTTATTGACGGCATTTCTATCGTAAATAATATTATGACTTATAAAGATAAAGTTATAGATTTTAAATTAGCATCTCAAGAAAATTGGATTAATGCTTTTGGTTATGATGAAAATCATCTTTGGGTATTTTTGCCAATAGATGCTTCTTCTAATGCTAATAGTAATCTTCCAATTGGAGATTATTACTATCCTCCAATTGATGAAAATGTTGAATATGGAGGAGTAATTGGTGGTCACTCTGTTTCTAATGTAAACGCAGGAATTTTTTATTATGGCTTTAACGTTGAAAAAAATTTCCATTTCCAGCATGATACTGCACGAATAATGTATATCCCAACTCCAAATACTTTAATTGATAATCATAATTATAATTTATGGTATGAGGTGGTTTAAATGAAAATTTACGAGCATACTTATTCTATGAATAAGCCACCAGAAATTGAAACTACTTCAACAAAAGTTTTTGTTTCAACAGATGTTAAGGAAATGCCTATAGAAGTAGAAGAAAATACCGTTAATTGTTTTTGTTATACTTTAATAGAGTATGATAAAGATGAATATCTAGATATTCTATTCAAACAACAAACTGATATTGCTGCATTACAAGAGGAACTTCAAGCCGCGAAAATTTTATTGGGGGTAGAGTAATATGGGAAAGTTAGTTGATTTAGCAGTTAAACTTCGCCCATATATTGAGAAAGCCGCCGCAAATTTAGATGATACTGACGCACTTGAAGCCGTTCAATTATTTCCTAAATGGGAGCCTAATATTCAATATGAGAAAGATGATAGAGTAAGATATGAAAATATTTTATATCGTTGCTTACAACCACATAATTCTCAAGAATCTTGGACTCCACTCGCGGCCGCAAGTCTATGGGCTAAAGTTTTAATTCCAGATGAAAATATTATTCCAGATTGGGAACAACCAGATAGTACAAATCCATATCAAATTGGAGATAAAGTAAGATTTGAAGGCAAA
>Ga0247609_10002922_pt1 | contig 17629 bp, 11 predicted proteins | sample 172DNAGHGlowgp2_FD_193487 | JGI IMG/M metagenome (GOLD analysis project Ga0247609, IMG submission 193487) | Sheep rumen microbial communities from Palmerston North, Manawatu-Wanganui, New Zealand - 1728 DNA GHGlow gp2 | ecosystem: Host-associated > Mammals > Digestive system > Stomach > Rumen ...
AATTTCGCAGCCATCAACCGCCTGCTCTATCCCAATGGCATGGAGGGTATGTTCATGACCCTGTTCGTCATTGGTGTGGCAGCTGCCGAGTCGGCTGTGGCTATTGCTATTATCATCAATGTCTACCGCAACTTCCGTAGCGATAGCGTTGACAGTATCAAGAACATGAAATGGTAAATGGTTATGGAAACAGTTTATAGTTATTCATTTCTGATCCTTCTGCTGCCTGCGCTGTCATTCGTGATTCTTGCGCTTGCTGGCATGAAGATGTCGCATAAGACTGCTGGTCTTATCGGCACGACATCCTTGGGACTGGTTACCGTACTGTCGTATGTGACGGCATTTGCTTATTTCGGCGGTGCCCGTCTGACTGACGGTTCTTTCCCCACGCTCGTTCCTTATAACTTCACCTGGCTGCCTTTGGGCAATCTGCATTTCGACATGGGTATCTTGCTTGATCCCATCTCGGTGATGATGCTCATTGTCATCAGCACGGTGTCGTTTATGGTACATATTTACTCGTTCGGCTACATGCACGGTGAGAAGGGCTTCCAGCGTTACTACGCCTTCCTGAGCCTGTTCACCATGTCGATGCTCGGACTGGTGCTCGCCACGAACATCTTCCAGATGTACACCTTCTGGGAACTCGTGGGAGTCAGCTCTTATCTGTTGATTGGATTCTACTATCCGTTGAAGCCCGCCATTGCTGCCTCCAAGAAGGCTTTCATCGTGACGCGCTTCGCCGATATGTTCTTCCTCATCGGTATTCTGATGTTCGGTTTCTACACCGATTCGTTCAGCTTCTCGTTTGCTGACAACATCGTGATGGGCGAGGGTGCCACGCCGTTCATCCAGGGCAGTGCCGCCAAGGCTGTGGCTGCTGCAGGCTTTATCCTGCCTACGGCTCTCGTGCTGATGTTTATCGGTGGTGCCGGTAAGAGTGCCATGTTCCCATTGCACATCTGGCTGCCCGATGCCATGGAAGGTCCGACACCTGTCTCTGCACTCATCCACGCTGCTACGATGGTGGTAGCCGGTGTGTTCCAGATTGCACGTATGTTCCCACTCTGGATAGAGTACGCTCAACCTCAGATGAGTATCGTTGTCTGGGTTGGCGTCTTCACCGCGTTCTATGCCGCTGCTGTGGCTTGTGCCCAGAGCGACATCAAGCGTGTGCTGGCCTTCTCGACCATTTCGCAGATTGCCTTTATGATGGTGGCTCTCGGCGTTTCGCTGCCTGGTCATCATGGTGTACTCGACAATCACGCACAGCTGGGCTTCATGGCTGGTATGTTCCACCTCTTTACCCACGCTATGTTCAAGGCCTGCTTGTTCCTCGGTGCCGGTTGTATCATCCACGCCGTTCACTCGAACGAGATGGCTATGATGGGTGGTCTGCGCAAGTATATGCCCATTACCAACATCACCTTCCTCATCAGCTGCTTCGCCATTGCAGGTATTCCGTTCTTCTCGGGTTTCAGCTCGAAGGATGAGATTATCACAGCCTGCTTTGCCTACAGTCCTGTAGTCGGTTGGATTATGACGGGTATCGCCGCTATGACCGCCTTCTATATGTTCCGTCTGTACTATGGCATTTTCTGGGGTACAGAGAACAAGGAAGCCCACGAGCACCATACGCCTCACGAGGCTCCTGCCACGATGACTATTCCGCTCATTGTGCTTTGCGTCATTACGATGGTGGTGGGTATCTACTCAACCATCGCAGGTTTCGCAGGGTGGGGTGGTAGCTTCGGACAGTTTGTCAATGCCGAGGGTACCAACTACACCATCCACTTCAACACGCAGATTGCTGCTACGTCTACGATTATTGCCATCCTGAGCATCTGCCTCGCCACCTATATATATAAAGGTGAGAGCCAGCCCATTGCTGACCGTCTGTACAAGCAGTTCCCCAAGCTGCACCGTGCAGCCTACAAGCGTTTCTATCAGGACGAGATTTGGCAGTATGTCACTCATCGCATCATCTTCCGCTGCATCTCTAAACCCGTTGCTTGGTTCGACCGTCACGTCGTTGATGGCACGTTCAACTTCATGGCCTGGGGTGCCAACGAGGCCGGTGAGTCTCTTCGTCCTTGGCAGAGTGGCGATGTCCGTCAGTATGCAGTATGGTTCCTCACGGGTACCGTTGCATTAACGTTAATCCTGCTTGCAATCTAAAATCGAAAGTACAATTATGAGTATATTAACATTATTCGTAGTAATTCCCGCCCTGATGCTGCTCGGCCTTTGGCTGTCCAAGTCGCTCAATCAGGTGCGTGGCGTGATGGTTGCCGGAGCCTCGTGTCTGCTGGCCCTGTCCGTATGGCTGACCATCTATTTCGTTCAGCAGCGTGCAGCAGGTAATACCGATGTGATGCTGTTGACGGCTTCTACGCCTTGGTTCAAGCCGCTTAATATTGCCTACAGTGTTGGTGTCGATGGTATCTCTGTCGTGATGCTGCTCCTGTCGAGCATCATCGTGTTCACGGGTACCTTTGCCTCTTGGCAGCTGAAGCCCCTCACCAAGGAGTATTTCCTCTGGTTCACCCTGCTCTCGACGGGTGTTTACGGCTTCTTCATCTGCACCGACATGTTTACCATGTTCATGTTCTACGAGGTAGCCCTGATTCCCATGTACCTGCTGATTGGTGTCTGGGGTTCCGGCAACAAGGAGTATGCTGCCATGAAGCTGACGCTGATGCTGATGGGAGGTTCTGCCCTGCTGATCATCGGTCTGCTGGGCATCTACTACTTCAGCGGTGCTACCACCATGAACGTCAACGAGATTGCCGCCATGCACAACATCCCCGTCCATATTCAGAAGATGTTCTTCCCGTTCATCTTTATTGGTTTCGGTGTGCTGGGCGCACTGTTCCCCTTCCACACATGGTCACCCGACGGTCATGCTTCTGCCCCCACGGCTGTGTCAATGCTCCACGCTGGTGTGCTGATGAAGCTGGGAGGCTACGGCTGCTTCCGCGTGGCTATGTATCTGTTGCCCGACGCAGCCAATGAGCTGGCGTGGATATTCCTCATCCTCACAACTATTTCAGTGGTCTATGGTGCCTTCTCGGCTTGCGTACAGACCGACCTGAAGTACATCAACGCTTATTCGTCGGTGTCACACTGCGGTCTGGTGCTCTTCGCCCTGCTCATGATGACCAAGACCTCTTGCACGGGTGCCATCCTGCAGATGCTCTCGCACGGTCTGATGACGGCCCTCTTCTTTGCCCTCATCGGTATGATTTACGGTCGTACGCATACTCGTGACATCCGCTACTTGGACGGTCTGATGAAAATCATGCCGTTCCTCGCTGTGGGTTACGTCGTGGCTGGTTTGGCCAACCTCGGTCTGCCGGGCTTCTCGGGCTTCATTGCTGAGATGACCATCTTTGTGGGTTCGTTCGAGAATGCCGATTCGTTCCATCGCATTGCCACCATCATCGCTTGTACGTCGATTGTCGTCACGGCAGTCTACATCCTGCGCGTGGTTGGTAAGATCCTGTATGGCGAGGTGAAGAATCCTCACTACCTCGAGCTCACCGATGCTACCTGGGACGAGCGCGTCGCTGTTATCTGCCTCATCGCATGTGTCGCCGGTCTCGGCCTGTTCCCACTCTGGGCAAGCAACGTCATCTCCGATGCCGTAGGACCAATTCTCGCGAATATTATTTAACGACCACGAATTTCACGAATCTAACGAATTTAAGAAAGTATGAATTATTCTCAGTTTTTAAATATGATTCCCGAGGCCTTGTTGGTTCTCGCATTGATTATCGTATTCTTTGCTGACTTCTGCCTGACGAAGAGCGAGCGTAAGGTTGGTGTGCTGGGCAAGCTTACTGCTGCCCTGCTGCTCTGCCAGACTATTATGCTTACCACCGTTGCTCCTGCTGAGGCTTTCGGAGGTATGTATGTCGCAGGTCAGGCCGCTCAGGTCATGAAGCTTATCCTTACCTTCGGTACGTTTATCGTTGTGGTGATGGCTGAGCCTTGGCTGGAACGTGAAGCTTCAAAGTATGCCGGTGAATTCCATCTGCTTGTGCTGAGTACCTTGCTTGGTATGTATATCATGATGTCCAGCGGCTCGTTCCTCATCTTCTTCCTCGGACTTGAGACTGCCTCAGTGCCTATGGCCTGCCTGGTGGCGTTCGACAAGTATAAGAAGAAAAGTGCTGAGGCTGCTGCCAAGTACATCCTTGTGGCTACGTTCTCCAGTGGTGTCATGCTTTACGGCATCTCGTTCGTCTACGCAGCTACTGGCACGCTCTACTTCGATGACGTTGCTGTCGCTATGGGCAACAAATATATGTTCAGTCCTCTGCAACTGATGGGTTTGGCGTTCTTCTTTAGCGGCTTGGCCTTCAAACTCTCGTTGGTACCCTTCCACTTCTGGACGGCTGACACCTATGAGGGTGCTCCGACGCCTATCACGGGTTACCTCTCCGTCTGCTCTAAGGGTGCTGCAGCCTTTGCTGCACTGGTCATCCTCGTGAAGGCCTTCGGTCCGATGACGGAGTACTGGGAGTATATGCTCTACGTGGTCATCGTGCTCTCTATCACCATTGCCAACCTCTTTGCCATCCGCCAGTCTGAGCTCAAGCGCTTCATGGCCTTCAGCTCCATCTCGCAGGCTGGCTACATCATGTTGGCAGTCATTGGTGGTTCGCAGACAGGTATGGCCTCGCTGATGTACTACGTGCTGGTATATGTTGTTGCCAACATGGCCGTCTTCACCGTCATCTCCGCAGTAGAGAATAATGGTCAATGTTCAATGGTCAATGGTCAATCGCTCACGAAGATGAGCGCCTACGACGGACTCTACCAGACCAACCCCAAGTTGGCGTTCCTCATGACGCTGGCCCTGTTCTCGTTGGCTGGTATTCCTCCGTTCGCAGGTATGTTCTCGAAGTTCTTCGTGTTCATGGCTGCTGCCGAGCAAGGTTCCTTCTGGGCCTACTTCGTAGTCTTCGTGGCTTTGGTCAACACCGTAGTGAGCTTGTACTACTACCTGCTCATTGTCAAGGCCATGTACATCAAGCCGAGCGATTCGCCTCTGCCTACGTTCAAGACCGATGTCAACACCCGTATTGCCCTCGCCCTTTGCATTGCAGGCGTTGCACTCTTCGGCATCTGCTCGTGCATTTACGATTATCTCTTTGCTGCCTCGGCAATGTAAGCCAGACATTGCAACGCCACACTCTGACCAAGGTCAGAGAATGCCTACTAAAAAGGTCTTTACCCCGTACTTAACAACCATTTAAGTACGGGGTAAACTTTAAATTGCGCCAATGTTTGTTAAAACTGCGTCGATGTTTGATAAAACTGCGTCGGTGGATGATAAAACTGCGTCAATGATTAGTATTTTTCAGCCATAGGGAAAACGTGTAATATCTAGGGGCGATTTTACCTGCGGCCTTGGCGGTTCTGATTGTCGCGACTGCCCCATTTCTTGTCGTAGCGTCCTTCGGTGTCAATCTTGCCACCGAATATGTTCAGGCGGTAGCGGACGTGTAACATGGCGTACGAGTTGACGCTGTTGTACTGTGTATCACTTCGGCCGGTGGCGTTCACCCAGCGTTCGTAGTTGCTTTGCTGACCCAGCAGGTCGTAGAAGTTAAGTGCAACGATGAGCGATTTGTTCTTGAGAAATGGCTTCGATATCTGACCATTCCACAGCAGTTCGTTGGTATTCATTGACGTGTCGTTATAACCTCTTCGGCTACGCTCGTGGAGGTTCATCGAGACCTCGAAGTCGTAGGGCAGTCTGACGAGGAACTGTCCGCCGTAGTCGAACTGCCACGTGTCGAGGTCGGCTGTGGGTTGTAGCTTGTTGCGCGAGTGCTGGTAGTTCAGTCGTCCGTCGAGTGCTATCTCCAGCCAGTCGTTGCGGTAGCTGGCGGTCAGTCGTTCGTTGATGTTGGTGGTACGCGTGACGTTCTTTTCAGCATCGGCCTTGTTTTGCGCGACGTAGTTGACGTAATTGTTGTATCGGATGCGGGTATCGGTGCCTACGTTCCAGTGGGCGGTGGTGTCTATGGCCGTGTTGAACGTAAATCCACCGTTGATGTTCCAGTTGCCGTTGATGTTCTCTGGTCGCGAGATACTTCCGCCCGTCGCAGGATCGTAACGTACGAAATTGGAGATAGCATTGCGCGTGTGACGGAAATTGAAGTAGGCTACGATTGAGCGCTTGTAGCGTACGATGTAGTTGTTGTAGTAGGCATTCAGCGAGTTGGTGAACGAGGGCTTCAGTCCCGGGTTACCTTGTGTGACGTACAGTGGATTGGAGTCGTCGGTGATGTCGAGCAGCTGCGTCATTTCGGGCTGGCGGGTATCACCTCGGTAGTGAATCCAGAGATTGCTCTGATCGCTGAACTTGTAGTGGAAGTCGAGTGTTGGCGTGAAGTTGACGACGGTGCGGATGGTGTCGACGAAAATGCCACGATAGTCCTGGATGAAGTTCGAGTGTTGGGGTTGGACGAGGAAACCGATGTTGTAGTCGTATTTCTCGACGCGGTGGCGCAGGGTCAGGCGGATGTTGTGGGTGTGGTTTTTGTACTCGGAGAAACGGCTGAGATTCTTGTCGAGGAAGGGAGCGAGGGGATCAGGTCCAGGACCGGCACCGGGGATGTGGTCGAGCCAGGGACCCCATTCGCGGTATTCGGGTACGATGCCGGAGAAGGGGTCAACGGGCAGGTGACTGAAATCGTAGGTGTGACGGTCACTCTTGTTCTGGTTGTAACGCAACTCGTAGTTCGCCTGTAGATGGGCACCCTTCCACAGCGGTTCGCTATAAGTGGTACTGATGACGTAGCCGCTGTTGTCCGACGGTGTCGTGTTGTAGCGCGCGGTATGATAGGTGGAGTCCTGCCCGAACTGGTTCTTTATGAGGAACAGTTGCACCTCATTGTTGCTGGCATTGCGGTCACTGCTGTTGCCTCCGCTGGCTTCGAAGCGGACAACGATATTACGACCCTTGGGATTCAGACGACGATAGAGCTGGAGCATTCCCCAGGCGTTCTTGTTGTCACTGTAGGTCAGGCTGGCACTCAGATTGTGGTTGACGGTGTGGGCCTGAAGTTCGGGAGTGAGGTCTGTCAAAGGGTCGGAGACGTAGTTGTACGGGTCGTCGTTGAATGTTGCTGCGAGCGAGGTATTCGTGGCGTCGTTGGTGCCGTAACTGCCGTTGGCGCGCAACAGGATATTCGTCAGTGAATCGGGCTTCCATTCCACGCGGATGTTGCCCCGCCAGTTATTGCTGCGGGTGTCGTTCGACGTGCGCTTGTTCGAGAACGTGCGCGTCGTCTCGCTGTAGAAGCTCTCGCTGGCATTCTCGGTCTGGTTGTCTCCGTCACGATGGTTCCAGCGGATACTTGCATCAATCTTCAGTTTGTTCCCGTCGTCGTAGTTCAGGTTGGTACCGAGCATTTTGCGTGCGTTCAGTCCGCGACGGTTCCACCAACCGGCGTTCTCCTCCTTGTTATTGAAGTTGCCTAATAGCACAAACCGCATTTTGTCGGTGAAGCTTGAAGCCATGCCGCGCGAGGCGTAGCGGTGTTTCGTACCGCCAGCGATGTCGAGGTTTGTCATATATCCGTGGTTCATGCCTTTCTTGATGGAGAAGTCGAGCACGGTTTCCTTCTCGCCATCATCGATGCCTGTAATGCGCGACTGGTCCGACTGCTGGTCGTAGAACTTCAGGTTTTGGATGATGCTGACGGGGATGTTTTTGAGCGCCGTCTCGACATCACCGAGCATGAACTCCTTGCCGTCTAGCAGAATCTTCTTTACCTCCTTGCCGTTGACGGTGATTTTACCATCCTCGTCGACTTCGGCACCGGGAATACGCTTGATGAGTTCCTCGATGGCCGAGCCCTCTGGCGTACGGAACGCTTCGGGATTGTAGACAATGGTATCTTTTCTGACGATGACTTGTGCGGCTCGGCCTGTGATGACTGCCTCCTCCAGCAGGATGCTCTCCGATTCCATCAGCAGATTACCGAGATCCTGATACTCGTTGCGGCGTAGCGTAATTTCGCGCTCGATGGTCTGGTAGCCCAGTGACGAGATGCGCAGTCGGTACGTATCGGGGCGCGGCGCGATGACGTAGAAGTTTCCGCGTTCGTTGGTGACGGTACCGCCTACGAACGTACTGTCGGACACTGTGAACAGCTGAATGGTAGCCTGCACCATCGGCTCTTTAAGGTCTGCGTCGAGCAGCTGTCCGCGGATGGTAAGCGGTCGGTCTTCAGGCTCAGGGTCCTGTTGTGCCGTGGCGGTAAGGACTGCGAGGAAGAGCGTTATCTGTAAGAATAGTTGTCGTTTAGTCATCGTCTTGTGATGTCTGTTGTTTGTTGTTTATTGCTTATTGGTTTGTTCCTACAATGTTTTTAAAGGATGAGCTGAAGATGATATACTGCGTGTTGCCAGCGATGGTGCTGTCGGTCGTAGCTCCTTGCCGGTGCATAGTAATTAAAGTCTTTCATATCATTTATATTAATGATGTATTCCTTGTACTCTCACGTATCTCCAGACGAGTCTTGACAACCATACGTCTTACGCGGTCATCACCATTGATCTGGTCTAACAGCAGACGGAACGCCTTTGTGCCAATCTCCTTGGGATTTTGTTTTACGTATGATATCCGCGGATTCATCACGTCAGATACCCAGTCGCTCATATAGCCGATGACCGACACGTCCTCAGGAATCCGAAGATGGCGACTCTTGATGGCAACCATCGATGACGTAGCCAGTGGACCAAAGGTCGCAATGATGGCGTCAGGAGGCTCCGGCAAGTTCAGTAGTTCCAGTGTATCCGTCAGACCAGAGTTAAAACTGGCATTGTGACACCTCACAAGTTCTTTCTTAATAGGAATGTTACGCTCGCGTAGGGCCTCCAGATAGCCATGCTTACGATCTGTTGTCTGTTTCAGCTTGTTCGAACCGCCAAGGAAGGCTATGCGCCTCGCCCCGCCATCAATCAGGTAGTGCGTGGCCTGGCGTGCCGTGTCAGCATCGTTAATCACCACTGAAGTGACATCGATATCCGCGGCCCTATCAAACAGCACCAGCGGGATATGGCAATCCTTCACCCGTTGCAGGTGGCTGTAGCCCGTCGTCTCTTGCGACAGGCTCACGATGATACCTGACACGTGCATGTCCACCAGTCGCTCAATGCTCTCCACCTCGTAATCATAGCGGTCGCAAGTATCTGTCACAATGGACATATAGCCTGACTTGCGCGCCTCCGACTCAATCCATTTCACGATATGAGCATAGAGATTGTACGACATGTCTGGCACGACGATGCCGATAATCCGCTTCGCATTGTAATGTTCCACAGGTCCATAAAGCACAGGCTGGTAGCCTTGCTCGGCCGCCATACGCTCTATCTGCTGTCTCAGCTCTTCGCTGACACCCTTTTGCCCTTTCAATGCCCGCGACACGGTGGAGACGTTCACTCCCAGTGTCTTGGCTATGTCGCGTTGTGATATTTTCTTCATGCTGTCAGTCGTTATATTTATACCTATACTTTTTTAATTTTTTATTTTTAAAAAACCACCGACTTTCGCAAGCAGGTGGCCCTATGTACAACTAAAAATATATAGATTTTTGTGTTGGTTAGTGCAAAGGTAAGGCGTTCTTGCGATATTTCCAAATTATTGCACAATTTTCTACGCAACAAGTTACGCAACATGCCTGCCCTTTGTACGCAACACTTTCTTTTTACTTTTTTAATTATATCTTTATGCACTATAGAATGTTTCGTAGGCACGGGCTACCTTGATGTAGTCATGATGGCGTCGGATGTAATCGATGCTCTGCTGCTTTAGTTGCAACAGACGGTTAGGATGGAGGACGAGCTGTTCGAGTTCGTGATAGACACTGTCGTATGTTGGCTGGACATTGACGATGGGACGGAGCTCGGTCTCGCCAAGGATGTCGTAGTTTTCGGGTTCGCCACCACCGACAACGACGATGCCTTTCGACATGGCCAGCAGGGCATTCATGGCTGGTGTGTAGCTGTAAAGCTGGTCGAGGAGCACGTCGCTGGAATCAAGCATGGACTTATATTCGTCGAAGGGCAAACCTTCGGCCACGTTTAGGGTGACACGGTCGGGATAGCGTGCGGCAAGATCCTGAGCAGCTCGGAGCATAACGTCAGTACCTTTGTAGGCACTGCGACTACGGCTGATGCCGATGAAAATGTTGACAGGGCTGACCGATGAAGTAGGAATAGTAGGGTCGGTAGGCATGATAGGATAGGGGATGAACTTCGTTTTCTCAGGGAAATGTGGACGGTAGCAGACATCATATTCGTACAGTCCGGTGATGATTCCGTCACAGTCTGTTGCTATCATCCGGTTCAGGCGTTCCTTCGCAGTGCCAAGCCAGTCGCGTTGCGGGATGATGGCATCAGGGTCAGTGCGCAGTTCATCACCGATGTTGAAATCGCTATAGCGCAGAGGCTTCCGAGTGATACACTCGTGAACCCAATACCAGTCCATACCGAAGGCACCGAGAAACACGTGGCGATTGTGGTGGCGCAGGTAGCGGTATATCCAGAACAGACGTTCGGCGCGAAGTTCAAAGAACATAGGATTGATGAGCTGTACCACGTCGTAGCCTCGCATCTTGGGTAGCAGCGAATAAACCTTGGCTGTCAGGCGGAGACCTCCGAAACGTCCTGGCTGGCGGGTAACGTCAATGTCGCGCGGATAGTTCTTCCAGAAGTCACCATTGGAAATGACGCACACCTCATGACCCAGGGTGCGAAGTCCCTTGGCCAGTGTCGCGTGGACATTGCTGTATTCGCCTATGAGCAGTATCTTCATCGTTCTTTGCGTAGGAGTGGCAATGAGTGTAACAACAGGGTACGTCCCAGGGTGGTGCTCGTCATGCGACGGAACCAGACGTATTTCTGCGAGTAGTCCTCGTCGGGCAGTGGGAAGAGTCCCTCGCTGCGCAACTGGGCAATGCGGGTGTCGAGTTGCTGGGCAGAACGCGTCTGCATGATGATCTGGTAAAGATAGTCCATGGTGAGCTGGGCTACACGGCGTCGCAGGGCCAGACGGTCGTTTTGTGGTAAACGGTCGGTCATCATATAGAGCCGGTGCGTGATGGCGTGCAGGTCATCGAGGCGCTTCTGCACTTTCTCTTCATCTGTCGTGGAAGTAATGGAATTCGGACGATGATGATAATAGTACGCGCGTGCATCGGTAGGATAGACATGTTCGGCACGTAGCAGCAACTGGGGGGTAAACTCCTCGTCCTCGTGGAAGATGCCCGGAGTGAAGCGTAGCTCGCTGAGGGTCTTCTGTCGGAAGATATAAAGGCAGGCAGAACCGTGGATGTTGTTGTGGCGCATGTATTCGGTGCCACTGAGGACACGTCCGTCGGTATATGTCGTTGACACGTCCGTCGTGGTGGTAAAATCAAACATCACCATGTCAGCATCCTCATGTGAACGAAGCACGTCAAGGCAGTGGTTGTAGGGTTCGGTCATCAGCCTGTCATCACCGTCCACGAATTGCAGGTATCGGCCTGTGGCCATGCTGATGCCCAGATTGCGGGCAGCACTCAGACCGGAATTCTTCTGGCGGACGTAGATGATGTCATCGCCATACTGCATGAGGGCATTGGTGGGATTGATATCGGAACCATCGTCTACGACAATGATTTCGCGTTCATCATGTTGCAACGAAAGAGCCAGGATGCTGTCTACACACTGACACAGCATCTGCACGGGCAGGTTGTAGTAGCAGACGACAAACGTTACCAGCGGCTGGGCTTCTTGAAGAGATGTATGAAGTGAACTATTTTGCATAATGCATTGATTCTTAATATGTTGTTAGCAGCAGCCTTGAGTTTCTGTATGCCATAAAGATGGCCGTAATGAACCCGACGGAAAGGAAGAGTGACAGGAACGTTAAGCCGCTCACACACGTCGATTTGGATGTTGAGCAGGTGGAGGTAGTAGGTGTCATTGACAGGCATGCCATTGGTCAGGTGAGCTTCGAGGAGCATAGCCAACTGATGCCCGTCAGCCTTGGCAGTAATGCCTTCTGGATTCCACTGGTAGTGGTAAAAACCGCGGGACGTGGTCATGACCTTGTGGCACTGGCGCAACAGCAGGGGCAGGGTCCAGGCATCCTCGAACACCTTGCCACGGGGGAACCGGACATTGTCGAACAGGCTACGACGGTAGATTTTGTTGCAGGCATAAGTATGCAGGTAGGCCTGACCGTGGAGCCAGTAGTCGTTCATGTCGGTATAGGTGCTGTCGGGCAGTGTGAGACGCTGGTGGATGGAGTATTCGAGCAGGTCAGCATCCACCATCATGTCGAGCAGTGGTGCGAGGGTATTGTCAGCCAGCCAGTCGTCAGAGTCTACGAAGGTCAGCCAGTCACCTTGGGCGATGTCAATACCTGCATTGCGCGCATCGCTGAGTCCGCCATTCTCCTTGTGGATGACCTGTATGCGGTTGTCGCGGGCAGCCCACTGGTCACACTTCTGTGGACACAAATCGGGTGAACCGTCGTTGACAAGGATTACCTCCATATCGGTGACAGCCTGTCGGAGCACGCTCTCCACACAGCGGTCGAGCGTAGCTTCTACACGATAGACGGGTATGATGACGGATAGTTTCACAGTGCAAAAGTAGCATTTTTTATGGAAAGCACCAAAGAAATTAGCGTATTATGTAATAAAAAGGCTGATTTTACGTTATAATATCGTAAATAAGATGGAGCAAGAGCGCATTGCAACGCCACACTCTGAGCAAAGGTCAGAGAACGACAACTACGACCATGTGTTGAAATACACAAGTGTCTTCGGTGGTGTACAAGGTCTGGTCATATTGATAGGCCTTGTACGCAATAAGTTTATGGCCCTGTTGCTGGGAGCTGGCGGAATGGGTCTGAATTCGCTGCTGGTTTCGGTGCAGAGCTTTGCCTCGCAGTGTACGAACCTGGGGATTTCGTTCGGTGCTGTTCCCCGGCTGTCTGGCTATTACGAGCAGCAGCGCACGGAACTGGTGGAATACTACATACAGGTCATTCGCCTATGGAGTATGATAGCTGCCGTATTGGGATGTTTGTTCTGTGTCATGGTGAGTCCGCTCATCAACGACCTGTCGTTTACCTGGGGTAACCACACGCTACACTATGCCATGCTGGGTCTGTCGGTGGCGATGATAGCCATTACAGGTGGTGAGACAGCAATTCTAAAGGCAACACGACGATTGGGAGCCCTCGCGCGCGTACAAATATATATAGTGGTGGCTTCGGTCATCTTGTCCATTCCGTTGTACTATTTCTTCCGTCATTCGGGTGTCGTTCCAGCCATCGTACTGATAGCCGGGGCAGGTATGCTGGTAACTATCGGCTATTCGTACCGTCTGTATCCGCTGAAACTGCAGTTCAGCAAGAAACAGCTGAAGCATGGTGCAAGCATGATACGTCTGGGACTGGCCTTCGTGTTGGCTGCGGCGATAGGCAGTGCGTCAGAGATGCTGATTAGGGCGTACCTCAACGTAGAGGGTGGACTGGACTTTGTCGGTCTCTACAACGTCGGTTTCATGCTGACCATCACGTATGCGGGCATGGTATTCTCAGCCATGGAGAGCGATTATTTTCCGCGTCTATCAGGCGTATGCAAGGATATGGCCAAGACGAACGAGACGGTAAACAAGCAGATAGAGGTGTCACTGCTATTGCTGTCACCTATGCTGGTGGCACTCATCATGTTGCTGCCCATACTGATACCGATACTGTTCAGCCGTGAGTTTATGCCCGTGGTAGGCATGGCCCAGGTGACGGTGCTGGCCATGTATTTCAAGGTGCAGACCATGCCGATAGCATACATCACCTTGGCGCGGAGCCTGTCACTGTCGTACCTATTGTTGGAGACGTGCTACTTCGTGGTGCTTGTGGTGGCAGTGGTGGTTGGTTTCCGCCATTGGGGTCTTTGGGGAACAGGACTGGCTATCGTGATAGCCCACTTGTTCGAATATATGATGGTAGGAGGATATTCCTATATGTATTATGGCTATCGGACTACGAAGACGGTACTTCGCTATGCTGGAATACAGGCAACCATCGGTTTTGCGGCCTATGGCGTGACGCTGGTGGCTGAGGGTTGGCCTTACTGGATAGCAGAAGCCGCACTGACATTGGTCAGCACGGCTTATTCGGTTCATCTGTTGCATCAGAAGACGCACCTGTGGGAATCACTCAAGCGCAAATTCATGAAATCTGCGTAATGCGCAATCTCCGTCATCTGTGGTGTTAGAAACGGAAGTCCAGCTCGACGTCTACCAGATTGTAGTCGTGCTTGGCTAATGCGCGGTCGTTGATGCGGGCATACTCAAGATGCATCTCCAGATTCTTTGTAAAGAAATAGTTCACACCAACTTCATACGATGTCTTGGCACTGCCCCATTCCTTTTTGTTGCGATAACACTGATAACGGGCCTTGGCGTGGAGCTTCGACTTGATGACGGGTACAATACCGAAGGCATACCAACCGTCAGCCTTGTCACCATTGGCATAGTCTATCTCACGCACATTATTGGCAGGTTTTGCTGCTCCCCAGCCCTCGCTGTGAATATACTCTGCACGGAAAGTGTATTCGTCCTTGTCGTATTCGGCAGAGAGACAATAGCGGTTCTTCTCCACGCTGCGGGTCTCGCCAGTCAGCGGGTCGAGCATGGCACCACGGCTACCAGTCCATCCAAAAGCACCGATGCGCACACCCTTGATGGGCATCACCCAGATACCACCGATGATATCCTTGCGGTTGTCCATATCCTTCTGGTTGACACCTTCACCATTGTAGACACCTACCTGGTAGTGGACCAGACGACGGCCATTGGCATTGGGAAAGAGGTCACCGGCAAACTGAATACCAATATCGCGTCCGCCAGAGGATCTCTCACCAGTTCTGTCACCAAAACCTGAAAGGGTGTTGATGACATCGGCATAGGCACGCCAACCTTGCGTGATGGGGTGGGTGGGGTTCTCGAAGGTGAAGGCACGCTTGAACTGTCCTGCACGAATCTTGAACTCAGGGAATCTACGCCATTCGGCATAGAGGTCTACCAGCTGTACGGTAGGCTGTCCGGGACCAGTAGCATTGGTTCCCTGTATCTGGGCACGCCAGTCGAAATCACCGATCTTACCGTCGAGAATGAAACGTGCCAGACGGAGATTGAACGTGTTGCTGTGGTTGCCCTCAGGATCCTGGCCCTGATACTGTAGCATACCGTAACCGCTGAACTTGATGTTCTTCACCCAGGCAGGCAACTCGATGGTAGCCTTCTGTTTGGTCTCAGTAGTCTCAGTGTTCTCTAATTCCTCGGCACTGATGGTACATACGCTACCTATCAGCAGCGCAGCAATCCATGTAAGTCTTCTTATATTCATAAGCTTAATTTTTAGTAGGTTAGCATTTCATCTGCAAATATACGAATAAAATCTAAAACCACCAAATATTTTCGGAAATATCTTTCAGCGTGAGGTTATTTTATAGAATAAGGTGAGCTGACAATCAGTCGGCTCACCTGATGAATTGAATGCAATTTCTGCAGTTTATTCTGCTCCGAAGTATTCCTGCAGTTCAGCTGCTGCGCTGCCTGCGGCATTGGGCAAATCGCGGATAATCTGACCATGTTCGAGCAAGGCTATACGCGTGGAGATGTCCACCGTATGCTGCAGATTATGACTCGAAATAAGGATGGTGGCACCTGTCTGCTGGGCATAGTCCTGCAACAGATGTTTCAGCACCATCTGACTGGTGGGGTCCAGGAAATTGAAAGGCTCGTCAAGAACGACGGTTTGGGGACGACGGAAGAGGGCAGAGATGATACCCACCTTCATCTTATTACCTGCTGAGAGGTTGCGGATGAGCTTCTTCTGTCCAAACACCTCGCCATTGGCAAAGCGCTCAAACAGCTGCAGACGCTCATCAACTTCCTGCTGGCTAATGCCAGACACCTTACCCAAGAAGGCGAAATACTCTTCAGGGGTCAGGAAATCAATCAGGAAACCCTCGTCAATATAGGCTCCTACGTGCTGCTTCCAAGCCTCACTCTCAGTAGGATTGATAGCCACCGTACCCTCTGTTCCCTCAGTTTCCACTATTCCCGACGGTTTTCCGTCGGGTAAAGAAAAAACATAGCTCACGCTGCCTTCGTCTGCTTTCAGCAGGTCGAGGAGCAGGCGGAAGAGTGTTGTCTTACCGGCTCCGTTGTTTCCTACCAGCCCGAGGATGTCCCCGTCGTTGATGGTAAACGATGGGATATCGCAGGCACATGTCTCGCCAAACTGCTTTTTCAGATTCTCAATCTTAATCATAATTCTAGTATTTCTAGAGTTTCTAGTATTTCTAGTGAAACTAGTTTACACCAATCCCCTTCCGTGACAATTCTTGAACTTCTTACCACTTCCGCAGGGACAGGGATCGTTACGTCCGGGCAGCTTGTCCTTGATAATCGGGGTACGGGGCTGTTGGGCACGGGTGTCCTGAGCAGCGGCAGCAGCCTGATTGGGATCGGTCATCTGTTCCTGTGAGAGACTCTGCTTCGACTCGGTATACTGTCCGCGCTGGGTGTGCTGCTCAGGGGCGGCCTCCTGCACCTGCTGCATCTCAGGAATCTGAGCACGCATGAGGATAGAGACAGAGCGGTTGTTCATGACGTTCACCATATTGTCGAACAGCTTCACACTCTCAAGCTTGAAGATGAGCAACGGATCTTTCTGCTCGTACGAGGCATTCTGTACCGAGTGCTTCAATTCGTCCAGTTCACGGAGGTTCTCCTTCCAGGCCTCGTCGATGATGTGGAGCAGAATCTGCTTCTCAAACTCCTTGACCACCGACTTACACTCGGTATCGTAGGCCTCCTTCAGGTTACAGGCAATATTGTACATCTTACGGCCATCGGTCAGGGGTACAAGGATGCGCTCATACATCTGACCTTGGTTCTCATACACCTGCTTGATAACAGGCATGGCCACCTCTTGCACGTGTTCCATCTTACGCTTGAAGGTGCCCATAGCCACCTGGAAGACTTCCTCGCAGAGCTCCTCGTGGTTTTTGTTGATAAACTCCTCACTGGTGAAGGGACACTCCATGGCGAAAATCTTGATAAACGCCTCTTTGCAGCCCTCGTAGTCGTTGGTCTCGATGATATTCACCACGCGGTCCCAGATGGTGTTCGAGATATCCATACCAATTCGTTCACCCATCAGGGCATGGCGACGCTTCGAGTAAACAACAGTACGCTGTTTGTTCATCACGTCATCATATTCCAGCAGACGTTTACGGATACCGAAGTTGTTCTCTTCGACCTTCTTCTGGGCACGTTCTACCTGCTTGGTAATCATCGAACTTTCCAGCACTTCGCCCTCCTTGAAGCCTAACTTGTCCATCACAGTGGCAATACGCTCAGAACCGAACAGACGCATCAGCTTGTCTTCCAACGAAATGAAGAACAGCGAAGAACCGGGGTCTCCCTGACGTCCTGCACGACCACGCAACTGACGGTCTACACGACGGCTTTCATGACGCTCTGTACCGATGATGGCCAGACCTCCTGCGGCTTTCACTTCGGGGGAAAGCTTGAT
>Ga0247609_10002923_pt1 | contig 17629 bp, 27 predicted proteins | sample 172DNAGHGlowgp2_FD_193487 | JGI IMG/M metagenome (GOLD analysis project Ga0247609, IMG submission 193487) | Sheep rumen microbial communities from Palmerston North, Manawatu-Wanganui, New Zealand - 1728 DNA GHGlow gp2 | ecosystem: Host-associated > Mammals > Digestive system > Stomach > Rumen ...
AGGAGGTGTGGCTGCGCCACGTGAAGAAAATCACCGGCCTCTATGATGTCGCCATCGTCACCCACCCAGCCTACGAGCAGACCACCGTCGGACTGCGCGAGGCATCGGAGGCCATCGACAAGGCGATTGAAGAGCAGTTGAAGCGCGAGTGTGGCGACAAGAACGACAAACGCGATGAAGACCCCGACGACGACCCCGACGATCACAACGACCCCGACGACAAGGGCGAGACCGACGAGGAGCGCGAGGCCCGCGAGAAGGCAGAGCGTGAAGCCAATGGCGGCGAGACCAATGCCGAGAAGGAAGAGCGTGAAGCCCGCGAACTCGAAGAGCAGGAGCAGCGTTTCCGCGAACAGCAGGCTATGCGTCTGCGCTATCAAGCCCGCCGACTCAACGACGAAATTTTAACATCACTCGAATATTAACCAATTAAAAGTTTTTGCATCATGAAAGAAATGACAAAGACCCAGATTCAGGAGCGTCAACTCGCTATCATGAATCGCATGCACGAGATGGAAGAGAAGTCTCGTGAGGCTAACAACGGCAACATCCTCTTCACCGAGGCCGAGTCTGCCGAGTATCGTTCACTCGTTGATGAGTCTGCCGGACTCAGCGCACGTGCCAAGGCTATGGCCAGCGGCAAAGAGCTGGAGCAGATTCAGGAGCGCGAAGACCTTGGCAAGCAGTTGCGCGAGCGCATCAAGGCTTGTGGTCTGGAGAAGCGTGCCGAGAGCACTACCATCCTGGCATTCCCCGACGCTGAGAATGGCAACACAGACGCCAACCTCAAAGCCGGTGGCTTGATTCCCATCGAGATTCTGCCGCTGATTGACACGAAGGTGCCCGGCATCGAACTGCCCGACGACCTCCGCATGGCTACTGGCGTGACCGGCACTCAGGTGATTCCTTACTCTGTGAACGACGTGAAGTTCACCGTAGAGGGTGAGGTGACCAAGGTGGCTGAGCAGGCTCTTGACTTCGCCAACATCCAGGCCACTCCCGTCCGTGTCGCTGCCAGCGTTCCCGTCAGCTTCCGTGCCATCGACAACGCTGCCTTCGACATCATCGCCTTCATCACCTTCAAGTTCCAGAAGGGCTGGGCTATGTTCCGCGCTCTCCACGTCTATGCACACGGTGCCTACACCAAGTTGCAGTCACCATTCGGCAAGGTTACACCCGTCGAGCTCACTCTTGACGACAACATTGGTGAGAACATTGCCAAGGAGATTGCCAAGATGTACGACAAGGGATTCGAGGGCGAACCTGAGATCATCATGGACAAGACCACTGAGGTGGCTCTGAAGTTCAAGAAGCTCATCCCCGGCACCACCGATTCGAACCGCACCGTCATCGAGGACGGCCGCTGCGTAGGCTACAAGTACAAGGTGAGCCCCTACGTTGACTACGCCATTGCAGCCAACGGCGTAGCTACCAAGGACGTTGAAGACGGTAAGCCTGTTCGCTATATCGCTATCGGTCACTTCGGCTATCTGGCAGAGCAGCAGCATGGTGAACTGCGCTTCAACATCGACGGCACCAGCCAGGCCAACTTCGACCGTGGAACGGTTGCTATCGGCATGAGCACCGACTACTCGCTCACCGAGCTTTCCGGCAAGGTGAACGGCGGCGACGGCACACCGCAGGCATTCGCCCTCATCAAGTTGTCCGAGCCTACCAGCTCTAACGAGATTGGCAATTAAGCACTGAACCATCCATCTCTCTTGAATAATTTCATGGTTTCTTGACCGCCCGGTGGCTCCGATGCAGCAGCAATAGGTTGTCTGCCGGGCGGTTTCCTTAAACAAGCACAGCAATGAAACAAGTCGACGAAATCATCTACGATGCCATCCGAGCAGATGAAGCACTCATGACTGCCACCAGTGGTCATGTGGTCTCCACCTGTTTTGAGGTGTCACCGACAGAGGCAGATAACACTCCGCTACCCTACATCATCGTGACCGACGACGGATTTCAGAACCAAGTCGAATCGAAAGACGATGGATGGGAAGGTACGGAAGACCGCGTGAGCGTCGGCGTGGAAGTTGCTGCCGAGAGTCCGCAAGAGGTGAAGCGTCTTATCAAAATGGTGCGCAAATCTGTCGCCAGCTACATCGAACAGATGTACGACGATGGTGATGACATACCAGAACTTGACAGCCTATCATCCGACGGCCTCGCTTGGGACTGGACGAAACCGTGTTATTATCAGCGATTGACTTATCAATGTATCACTCAAACTGAAGAATAAGTATGAAAGGTCAGAACTTACGAATAATGATTGGCTCACCTGCCAAGTGCGTGGCCTTCTCGACCAGCTGTAGCTACCATCTCAGCGCGACCTTGGAAGATAGCTCAACCAAGGACGATGAAGGCGGCTTCCAGAAGCAGGAGGTTACGGGCATGGCTGGCGACATCAGCTGTGATGCGCTCTACTCGACGGAAACGGACGCGACGGGCGTGAATGGTGAGCAGGCACTGGATATGTTGCTGGCTGGACAGGAGGTGGACGTAGAGTTCACAGCCACCAACGGCGACAAGAACCGCACCGCAACTGGCACGAAATACTCTTGCAAGGCTATCGTCAACGACATCTCGATCAATGCGCCAAACCGTCAGAACGTGACGTACACCATCCAGATGCAGATGAACTCCAAGCCGGTAAAATCGAGCGAATAATTTGTTTGTTACGCCCGCCGAGGCAGACAAATGCACGGCGGGCATTTCCTTAAAAAGAAGAAATCATGATTACAGAAAAAACCATCAACATTAACGGTCAAGATGTAAAGATGCGCTATTGCGCAGCAGCGGAAACGGGCTACGAGAAAATCTCGGGTAAGTCTTCGGCTGTGTTCCTGCCCAAACTCGGTAAGAACGAAAAAGGTGAAATCGTAGTCAAAGCAGCACCTGAAGCCAAATCAGAAGACTTTATCCTGCTTGGCGTAGCTGCCATCTTTGCAGCCTACGGCAAAGACAATCAGGAGGCTCCCATCAGTCTCAAGTACGTCTTGTTTGATGCCCAGCCGACTGAGGTGACATCCATCATCACATCGGTCGTGGAACTCCGCAACAAGTGGTACGAGATGCCAGCAACGGTTGACCATGAGAAGAAAGGAGACGCGACAAAAAACCCCCAACAGCCTGCGAAACGTACAAAACGGTCGTAGGCGAGATCGGGTACAATCGACGTGAATATCTCTATGAGCTTGAGTACTGGGAAATATATCAAGTCATCAACGGCTACAGACAACGGCATGTACTACAATACCAACTGCAACGCATGAACGTATGGGCCTCGATGTTCTGCTTGGGCAACCCGAAAGGAAAAGAGCCACAAGAGATTATACCACTCTACTTTGACAAGGAAGACGAAGACGAAGAGCCGCCAACGGAAGACGAGGTTAAGCGCATTCGTCAGGAGATTATCGAAGAGAATAAACGTAAACAACAACAGATATGAATACACTCATCATCATTGCAGCCTTCGTGCTGGCTATCTACGTGGCGGTGGTTATCGCCGTCAACAAGCAGATACCGAACTCGCTCAGCGAGTCAGTCTATTACCTGCCTACGAAAGGGCAATGGCTTTGGACGGCAGTCATCGCCACCATCGCGCTTTGCACCATCCCGCCATTCGTGTCGAAGACCATTCCCGCCATCCAGTGGCTGGCGTTCCTTGCCTGTGCAGCCCTCGCTTTCGTGGCCGTCTGTCCGCTGATGGGTAAGCCAGGCAATCCCGACGACGGCGACGGCTCCTACAGCGTTCACATGGGGGCTGCTATTGCCTGCGGGGTACTCTCTCAGATTTGCGTCATCGTGACGAATCCCTGGTTCCTATTGGCGTGGGTGCCTTGGCTGCTGGCATTCGTGTGGATCACCAAAGACGGAAAGTGGCACACGGCCATGTTCTGGGCAGAGATGATATGTTTTGCAACAGTTTTTATATTTGGTTTATCATAGCAGTTTAATTTGTATTTTAATTTTTTATTATTGTAAATGGTGATAAGTTGGGGGAGGCAGCGGCCTCCCCGTTTTTGTTACCAGTTGACGGTTTCGTCTTCTACCCATTCATCATTGCTGCCAAGATTCAGCGTGCGACCAGCACCGACGATGCCACCAGCGTAGGAGCTGACATGATTCCGCTGTATCGGCACGTCAGAGATGGTCACGCTGCCGATGGTGATCTCGTCTGTGCCAACGAGCGCAACAGTCATATCCGTCTGCCAGGGTGACGCGCTGCAGATGGTATAGAACGAAGCGGCGAGTTTCGTGGTGCCGATATAGCTGCTTGGGATATTGACGACCAAAGGTGTCGGCGAATCGGCCACACCTTCGCCCGACTTATAATTCAGACCATAATACCATGAGGAAGGCATGACAACGAGCTTTGCAGCCCCTTCTGGAACGACATCAGTCGCGCTGACACGAAGCCGACCGACACAGCGAGAGAGCGACACAGACTGGCTGCTGCCTGAATTTGGTTGAACATTGAGCGACAGGGAACCATGAAACGTATCACGCACACTGCCCCAGGTGATAGTCTTTGCATCGGTATCAACGACGGGATCAGAACCGCGAGAGGCGACGAAGTAGAACGTGTGGTCGCCATAATCGAGCGAGAGCGAAGGAGAGCCGAAGGTGGCATCTGTGCTTGACTGGTGGACGGACTGCTGGAGAGCGTCGCCAATGTAGTCGAACACCCAAAGATCGTTCATCGTGAGCTCCGTCAGCGTGGCGCGAGTCGATGCCCGCAAGCCTATGAAGTCGAAGGTGACGGTTTTCTTGTCGAGCGTATCAGCCCAGGCGACATTCACTTTGGCAGTAGCATTTTCTTCGCCGTCTGTGCGGTCACACGACGAAAGGCAGAGGGTTAAGAGACTGAGGGAAATCACGCCCAGTAAGAGATTCACAACGAGTTTGTCGCGGTGCGACAGGTTAAATACTTTTTTCATAGTCGTTTGTTTTTGATAGTTTATATTTAAGGGGAGGGGAGCACACATCACCGCCCTTTGTCCTTTTTTCAGTCGAGTCGCTTGATGTAGACATAGCCAACGAAGAACTTGTGGCCGTCGTTTTCATCTTCGCACGCCTCAATAAATGCTGTGCAGCGATAGGGAAACTCGTTGGCCGTGAGCCAGCAGACCATTTCCGTCTGTCCGCTCGGTATATATCCGAGGTGATGCCTGTCTTCGGCCACAATCTTGATAGCGTCAGGATCAAACTCATTGTCAGGTTCTGGCACGAGAGCGCACTCCACACGGCCAGTATATCGGCTGATGCCCTGGCGGTGGTTAATGCCTGCAATCTTCAGAATGCGCAGATTGTCGTAGATGGAGAGCCAACCGCCATCGCCGCGAGGTTCAGGGAGTGGCCCGCTATACGTGCCCGATTCGATAGCAGAAACGGTCAGGCTGTCGCCCACGATGCCTGCCTGGATAGCGGCCTCGATATGCTGGGCATCTGTGACGATGTTTGGCTGCACATCTCCGCTCGGGCTGTTTTCCGCCATTCCTTTCAAGTTCTTGCCGCTGATGAGTGCATAGAGTACCAATGCGCAGACGGCCAACAATGCAAATAAAAATAGTGTCATACTTTTAATATTTTAATGGTTAGACATTCTTTTCCGTTTCTTCGTTTCGAGCTTCTCTGCTATCATGTCGAAGTCCTCATGTACCGACTCCGCCAGCACCTTTGCATAGCGTTGCGTCTGCGTGATATTCGTGTGTCCGAGCATCTTCGAGACATTTTCGATCTTCACCCCATTGCGCAGCATGTAGGTTGCGAAGGTGTGCCGGGCGAGGTGTGAGTGAAGCCGTGTCTTGATGCCTGCCATATGTCCGAGTGCCTTCAAGTGGCGGTTATAGTCAGCATTTGAGAGTTGCGGGATTTCCCAACCATACTTTTCGAGAATCTTCACCGCCGGAGGGAGAAGTTGTGAAACATACGGCACACCCGTCTTGATGCGTTCGCCGACATGCTTCCATGCTTTGCCGTCCCACTTGTAATCGCTTGCGTTGAAAGCCTGCATGTCGGAGTAAGGCAAGCCAGTGAACATCTGGAAGATAAAGAGATCATGAACGACATCGAGCTCCGAACCCTTTGGCAGAATGATAGCCTCGAAACGTTTCATTTCTTCCTCAGTGAGATATTCCACGTTTTCTTTTTCACCTCGCTTGAACTTCCCACGCAGATACTCGTAGGGGTTGACATCTATCTTCCTGAATGATTTGGCGCGATTGAGTAGAGCCTTCAGGCACTTGTGGTAGTTATACACAGCCGCATCGCTCAGCCTCTCAGGTTTTACACCCGTTTTACGCCTGGCATCACTCAGCGGCTTCGTCTGCTGATGCAGCCAGACATCGAAGTTGGCAATATTCTCGACGGACACATCTTGCCACCTGATCATCTTGCCATATTCCGTCAGTCGTGCGACGAGCGGCTTGTAATGCTTTGCAGTCCCTTCTGTTATGCCGAGTTTCGGGAGTTGCTTCTCAATCCAATCAATAAAGGTACTGTCATCGGATTGCGATTCAATTACACGCCATACCAGTTTCTTGATGTTTTCGGTATCGAGAGGAACACCTAACTTGATACAGTCATTCACACCTTGGCATACTTTTTCATAGATAGTGGCCAGGCGGTCGTTGAGCATCTGGGCATCAGGACGGTTGACCACTCTTCCTGCTGCCCACTCATTTTTATAAATTTGTACGCCTGTACTTATATATATTGATTGGCGGTCGATGGTCACGCGAACCTCGACAATACCTTTCTTCTTCTGTTTACACCAGCCTCGCCGGTCGAATATAATCTTAGTTGTTATCATATCTTGCTTTACTTGTTTTACACCACTTTTTGACCACTGTAAAACGAATGTAAAACATTGCGTCCGAAATTGTCTCAAAATGGCTTGTTTTGTTTTTCTCCTAATCTCTCCAGATTTAACGCTAAACCCTTTATTTACGGTGGATGCAGCGATTTTTCGCATAACCACAACCACAAAAAAAGTGATCCGTTTGGGGCTATGCGTGATTTGACGGAAAGGGCGATATATAGAGGGGTTAACACGATGGTATTAGACGGCGGCGTGTAAAACATGTGTAAAACACGCAGCCACACGAAGGTTAATATGGGGTATATCAATATCATAAGTGCGAAAGTTCTTTTGGTTCAGGCTCAGCACTCCCCAATGGGAAAGGATGCATGCCTATGACTTCATCTGCCTGGTATTTGCTCAACTGTTCACGAAGCATGGCGTTTTCACGCTTAAGAGCGTCCATCAGCTCATGGAGCGTTGCGATATGTTTGTCTTTTTCGGCTAACTGATTCTCAAGCAAAGCAATCTTTTCCTGATACATCGGCGATATGATTTTGTTGATTGCCTTCTCGTACATGAAGCAATCATCGATGGATGAGTGACGTGCTGGCTCATGTGGAGGGTTGGCATCAAGAAGGCGACGAGATTCAGCGAGTACCATGTCTGCCGCCTGCTGGCGAGAGATGCAGTCGCTCTTGCCCCGAAGGTAGTCGATATTCAATTCCCTGAATCTGTCACATAATGCACGGATGGCATCTTCGCTGACAGACTTGACGTGACCGTTCTTGATTCTGGAGATGAGATTGGGGCCAAGACCAGCTTTCACGGCTATGTCGCCCTGATTCTCCGCGAGTCCGTTATCAATCAGCCACTCGATGGCATCCATGAAAAGTTCATTCTTTGGCTTCATTTTAGCACAAATAACCACGTTTAATCTTAAATAACCTTAAATTTAACCACAAATCACCACGTTTTAGCACGTAGTTTCATTTTAAGTTTGTATATTTGCACCCGACAAGCAAGCAAGCGAGTAGGGCACGAGCACAAAAATAGCCGTCAGGCGTTAGAGCGTCTTTTCGCATAAATGCTCACGGCATTTGCAAAGGTAGTGGGTTGCAAATATACAATAAAATTGTGCTCGTTGTCCGAAAGCAAGCAAAGTTTTAAGATTAATTAAACCAAATATGGTAGCAGAGAAGGTAACAAAGGAAATGCTTTTCAAGCTGAACATCGGAGATCAGAGAGTGTTCACGCTCCCGTCATGGGGAAAAGCCAGAAGTGCTCAGAGCTATGCCAACTCGATGAAGAAGGCGACGCTGGGCACCAAGGATCAGCGCGAGTTTAGTGCCGTCATCGGTGACCCTGACCCAGAGACAGGTCGCTGCGGTGTAACCATCACAAGAGTATCGTGACTATGGACAGCAAACTGAGAGCGGAGATAGTGGCGACGGTAAGGCAGGCGATGACGACCTACGCAGAGAAGTGGGTGACGGCAGAGGTGCTGTGCGAGCACGTCGGCACACTTACACCACGCTTCCTGAAGGATCATGGTCAGATGTTCAACCGTACCCGTGTAGAGTGGACCGATGAGAATGGAGCGGAGCACATTCAGGGCTGGCTCTATCCGCTGCATGAGATACAGGAGATGATGGAGGACGGCAGGATCAAGAGACTGCAAGTGAGGTGAAAAAGGCGATATAAAGAGGTATTTAGTTATAATGATTGTTTCTTATTGCAACAGCGGTTGCCAATTCTTTTTATACGTAATAATCATATTGAAGTTCAAATGTGAAGCACTACCAGCCCGCTGTGAAGTTCGCTGGTTTTCTATAACAAAGAGGAATCAGGATAAGACATATTAGGAGGGTTGGCCGAGAGGAAAGGCACCGAGAGCGTGAGGCAATACTGAAAGCGCGAGGTACGTCGGGGGTTCGAGTCCCTCACCTTCCACAAAACGCCGAGGGACGCGCAGAGGCAATCCCGGTAAGTAGGCAGCATCATTTGTTGAGATCACTGAGGAGGTACAGCAGCCATGGCGCAAGCCTGTACGTGTATCGAATCGAAACGGCAGCGAAACAGACCGACAAGCCGACGGAGTGGAAGAGACGGTACCCAATCCGTAAGTACAACCAGAGGCGACAAGGTAATTTCCGAATCCAGATGCTCACGAGTTGGGCGAGGTGCAACAGGCACGTGGATAGGTAGTAGTGTAAGGCCGAGGGAAGGGTGGGAGAGAATGAAAGCCGAATGAGCCGCAGGAATGCGGAATTTGAAAGAACGTACAGATGGAGCGAGGTTCGCTATATGTCACCAGCGAATAACCAAGTATCTTAGGCAGGGTTTGGCACCTGCATGAGCCTCACTTCTGATAAATATATATGGTATGCCGTATAGCTCAGTTGGTTTAGAGCTGGCCGTGAGCGGCTGAGTCGCCGGTTCGAATCCGGCTACGGCGACGAAAGACTTTAAGATTTGTTTTCATAAGCAATTTTTTGTTATGGCATTCACACGTCACCGCCGCGAGGTTCTGACGGTTTTCAAATTATTTTATGTTATTTAATTTTTTCACCCGTCACCGCCGCGAGGTTCTGACGGTTCTTGCAAATTTTTCTATATCATTCGAGTTTGAATTTTTTTACCCGTCACCGCCGTGAGGTTCTGACGGTTTTCAACAGATTATTCACTTAAAATATATCAGATATGAAACAGAATGAATTAAGCGAAGCGCAGGAATTAAAGTACATCTTGCGCCAAATTGGTTTTGGTGCCGTTCTCGGTGCCGCGTTTTTGGCCGTCGTATATCTCGGTGGTCTTCTCGCCCATCTCGTCAGCGGCATGTAATGATCTACAGCAATCGACCATACCACGCTGGAGGCGAATGGCACTGCCCATTCCCACCTGAATGGGTGAAGAAGATGCGCCACGCGGTGAAGGTGTGCGAACGGCTGACCGCTGAAGACATCGAGGCATTCGACCATGGCAACATGAGCTACCGACTGCCACCATGGGACATCCTCGACGAAAAGCAAGACGCTCGCGGCTTGCCTCTTTCATGGTGTAAGAAAGAGGCTGAGCGGTTCTCTCGTCGCAGGGGCAGTTGCATCGACATCTACGACTACTCCTCAATCCCCGAGATGGTCATCACCAACGGTTACGACGATTGGCCGCTGAAGACCAAGGGAAAAGTATTACAAGCGTAAAACTTAAAAAGCAAAAAGACAATGAAATTAAGATTTTCGAACAACCTCGATGCCATTGGTGGTGAGTCAGAGATTTCTCCCGAAGAGATTGCAGGCAAGGCAGGCATCGAGCGCATCGCCAGTCTCTCGAAAGAGGCTATCGCTATCGCACACGACATCTTCAAGCATCACCCAGAGTTTAAACAAGTAACGCTCGACACCATGACCGACGAAGAGCGCGGGCTGATTGAACAGTCGAAGAAGAACAACAACCAAAATTAGTATACGATTATGGAAAAGATTAAGATGTCATCAACTGGCATTTATGTCATTCAGGGCTTGTTCCTGAAATTACTTGGTAAGACATTCCAGCTGCGGGATGTGGTTTTTCACAGTTTAAAAGATGCAGATCCGAAGCGGCTTGTGGCGGTAGTCAGGCAGCATGATTTCCAATACGGAGAAACTTCTGTAGGCTACGTCTGGAAGTTTGAACCTGCTGAAGATGGTATGGTTGTCGGCAAAATTTGGCTCGGCATGAACGACAAGGGAGAGGGATCGTACACAGTGATTGAAACGAAAGACATCATTGGATGGTGTTATTTAGATGAACCTGTAAATGAGAAGTAATTATGGAATTTCAAGGACGTATAGCAAAGCTGCTGCCCATCCGTCAGGGTGTGAGCCAGCGCACGGGCAACGAATGGAAGTCGCTGCCTTTTGTTTTTGAGTATTTCGAGCATGAGAGTGACCGATACGCAGACAGCGTAATACTGGAGACATTCGACACCAACGTGATTGACAACCTGAAGGAAGGCATGGAGGTTATATGTGGCTTCGGTCACAAGGCCAAGACCATCACCAAGCAGGATGGTACACAGACCACTATCAACGAAATGCGTCTTTACAAGATTGAATCAGTCCGAAAGGCACAGAATCATCCCGCACAGCAGGCGAACACTCAGGCAGCGGGACAACAGCCAACGCCTCAGTATCAAACGCAGCAGCGGCCACCATTCCCACCGCAGGTAGACCAGTACGGCAATCCAATTCAACCTATAAATCCAAACGAAGATGACCTCCCATTCTAACACCCCAATCATTCAAGAGATAGACGGTGTTCAATATGAATTCGTCTACAATTCGCAAGGAACGCTCATTAAGAAGTGCTGCGCCTCGTGCAAGTACAAACAGCCGAAAGACCAGGAAGGGCCGCGACGAACTTGCACCTACACACCAGGCAATCCGCAAACGGTTGACAAGCGCGACTGTTGCGTGTTCTGGTATATCAGCGATGAGACTGACAAACTGAAGACAGCATGTAGCAAACGACAGGAGAAGAGCGACGATGAAACATCAGAGTGAGGACTATTTCAGCGAGTGGTGGCCGATAGAGGTCACCACTCTCAATCATGAGAGCGTATGAACTACGAAGAGATACAAAAGGCCGTCGGCAATGCCGCTGCCATCTTCAAGCTCGTCTGTGGTGTCGGCAACAATGCCGCGTGGGTGGTGATGATGGAGGGCTACGACCATGCCCGACGCTGCAAGGCATTCCGCAAGAGTCTGAAAGGCGGTCACCTCGTGGGCTGGTACTTCAAGAAAGCCGTGCGCAGCTTCAATGACTACGAGCGCAATCTGGTGGCGACCAAGACCAATCGGATGTTCCATGTGGCAGACATGCCCGACGACGTGAGGCGCAAGTATGGCAACATCAGCGATGAAGAATATTACGAGTTTTGGAAAGGTGTCGGCGGTGTCGCCTATGCCAAGACCAAGCCGCTAATCACATCGCTGGTGAATAAGTACCGCGTGAGCCTCGTGCAACATGACGTGAAGGATGCCGACCATGTGGCTTGGGTGATGACCGCACAGGCCGCGCTCGACCTCTCGCTGGCATTGTTTGAGAGTGCCGCGAAGGAGTGTGAGGTGGGGCTGAAGTTGCATCGCAAGGTGATAGACGAAGTATTCTCGCAGTTCTCGCTGAAGCCAGTCTCAAATGACTGGATGCGGGCACTGATGCTTCTCGCCCCTGAGACCGATCCCATCAAATTGTCGGACGTGGAAGAGCGAAACATCGACCTTGGCCTGCAACAGCTGATGGAGGCGTGGCTTGATCCCGAACTGCTCTACTCGTCGGCATCAGGAGCCGTTGACGACTTCAAGGAGATATTCGCCACGAAAGGTTTTGTGAAGAAGGTGCAGCGCGAGATAGCCGAGGTGAAGGCAGACACATTAAGAGAAATTGAAAACGAAAAAAGAGAAGGGTGACGAATCCGATAAGAAGCTGGACGGGTATGCTTGGCCTTCCACGTCACCCTTTTAATACTTTAGGAACTATGGCAAGAATATACAAAAACGGAGAGGTAGCCATCAGAGTCAAGGACATTGTGGCTGTTCATATTCCTTCAGACGACGATACGATTGTAGAAGTATGCACGACCTACCCACTGGCCAATTTCAGATTTCAGTGTAAATCTAATGAAGCGGCGAAATCATTATGGCAGCAAATATCCGATGAAATGGTTAAGGAGCTATGAGCGAAGATAATAAAATACCACTGCCAGGACAACCTGAGCCAGTGCCAGACTTCCTGAAAGAGCGAGGATGGTTCGGTGTTGATGTTTCAGGCTTGCTGCTTGACTTTACCGAACCGTACCACCCGCCACGATGGACGCTCTCGCATAATGGCACACCATTCGCCAACCGTGGAGAACTGCACATCGTAACAGGTAAGAGCGGACACGGCAAGACGGCCTTTATGTCGCAAGTGATGGCCACCCTGCTCTGTGGTAAGTTCGGTAATATGCAATATGAAGGCGAACCGCCACACATGCCTGTTGTGCTCTACATCGACACGGAGATGGGTAAAGATGACACCATCGCTATCAAAAACCGCGTCTGCTCATTGGCTGGCATACCATTCAATGAGCCGTGCGAACGGTTCAAGGTGGCAAGGCTCAGAGATACGGTGACTGCTGCCGAACGTTGGCAGCAAATCCTGAAACTCGCCTACGTCATTAAGCCAGACGTGATGTTCATCGACGGACTGCTCGATATTGTCGAGGACTACAACGAGCAGAAAGAATGCACACCCATCATCCGCGAATTGATGATCATGGCGACACACTATGACATGTCAACCTGGTGCGTGCTGCATGAGAACCCGACCACGGAGAAGATGGTCGGCTCACTCGGTAGTATCGCCCAGCGCAAGGTGACCGAGGTGTTTGCCGTCCGCAAGCATAAAAACGAGAAGGAGAAAGACAAGAAACCCAACCGACCGCCCATCTATTTCTCAGTCGAACAACTGAAAGCCCGTGGAAAGGATGTCGATGACTGGGATTTCGAGATACTCTCAGTCGAAGGTTGGGGCCGTCCGCAGGAAATCAGCGACACACCGACTCCACCTCCTCCACCAGCCGACAGCAGCGAGATACTGAAGAAGCAGATTGTCAAGTGCCTGCTCGAGTTCCTCTCTCCACCTAATAGCGAGTACTTCTCCAACATCGTGAAGGAACTGAAGAAGCGGATGCACGTTGGCGAGACGAAAGCCAAGGAATACTTCAACGAGGCCAACAGTGCGGGCGTTTTCAGTCTGCCTGTCAATGGCCGATATACTCTCAACACGTCACAATGCGACGCGATACTAAATGATTTACCATTTGCACCAAGCAACGATTAACGATATGACAAAGAATGAATTTATACTCCAGGCGATGATCAGCATGGCCGGAAGCAAAGGTCAGTTTAATAACACCTTCCAATGCGTACACCAAGAGGCAAAGCACGTAGCAGATGCGGCAAAGATATTGGCCGACGCTGCTGAAGAGGTCGCACACTTTGATGTAGAATGATTCAGAAACCCTCAAAAACCCTGAAACCCCTCATGCGCACACACACGCGCGTTATGGTTATACAGTCCTTGCAAAACCCCGAAACCCTCAACCCCTATATATTTATATAAATATATATAGGGGATTGAGGAGGGTATTCAGGTTTTGTGGGGTTTTCGTCAGGGTTTTACAGATAATCGACTTCTGAGGACTCCGAAAACATTCTTTGCAAAGATTTCGCAAAATGTTTGCAAAGATTTCGCAAAATGTTTGCAAAGAATCGAAAATCGGCTACTAAGCCGATAACCACCCTTTATACTATATCGCTTGCCACCCTTTATACTATATCGGTTGACACCCTTTATACTATACGACCTTTTCCGACCATTTCCGACCTATTATGCCAAAGATCAGCGAAGACATCATCCGCTCAGTCATTGAGCACGCCAAGATTGAAGAGGTCGTAGGCGACTTCGTAGACCTCCGCAAGGCTGGCGTGAACCTCACAGGGCTGTGCCCGTTCCACGACGACAAGACCGACGGCAACTTCATCGTCAGACCATCGACGCTATCATACGACAGGCCAGGGCGCAACAGTTACCGCTGCTTCGTCTGCGACGCGAAGGGAGGCCCCGTGCAGTTCCTGATGAAAGCGGAGAACATGAGCTTCCCAGATGCCATCCGCTACCTTGGCAAGAAGTACTCAATCGACGTTGACAATGTACCGCTCAACTGGACTCCACCGCCACCAAAGCCAGTGCCGCCACCACCGCCCGTGCTGGAGATACCTCGCTCATACGTCAGCCGAACCATCGAGATAGAGACCGAGCGCACGGTGATATTCACCTACTGGCTGCGCGGTCTGCCTTGGGATGATGAGCAGCAGGCGAGACTCCAGCAGACGCTCTGGATGTACTGCGTGGGCGGTTGGAAGGACGGTCGCGTCGTATTCTGGCAAATAGACCACACGGGCGTGCCTCGCTCAGCCAAGCTGATGAAGTACATGCCCGACGGCCACCGCGACAAGACGCAGCACCCTGGATGGATATATAACCAAGACGGATGTCGCCAGCAGCTCGACCCCGACCACCACACCATCTTGAAACCGCTCTTCGGCAGTCACCTGCTGAACAGATACCCTAAGGCGGTCATCAACATCGTGGAGAGCGAGAAGACCGCCATCATCATGGCCAACTACTACGGCAACCACGACAGCCAGATATGGCTGGCCTGCGGAGGACTGAAGCATCTCCAACTCGACAGCCTTCAGCCGCTGATAGACCAAGGGCGCACGATATGGTTGTGGCCTGATAAGGATGGGCGCGAGGCATGGCAAGAGGTATGTGACAAGCTGGGCTACGACCATTGCCGAGTATATACGCACTTCTTCGATACCTGTTGGACTACAGCCGACGGTGACAAGGCCGACATCGCCGACATCGCCATCCGCATGATGCGCACAGGCGAGGGGCCTCGGGCGGAATCAGAGGGACAGGTCCATGATTCTTCGAAAAAGAATCAAGCGACCTGTCCCCATGATTCCGCGACCGATTCCCACCTCGCAATCATGAATGCCATCGGTGACTATGTGGTGATACACCCTGACGGCGAGCCATTCCTCCCCGAAGACGAAATGGCTGACCCTCGCCTCCGCCTTTGGCGCGAGATTCTAAGACGTAGATACAATTTCAAAAGATAATCAAATGGAAAATAGAGAATTAACAGACAGTGAGGTTGAAAAGATTATAAACCACTTCCTCGGTGATGAATATCTTAATGAAGTAGACGTTTTTGTCGGTTATACCGACATACTTGGAAGTAATTATCTGACTGAAATCTACAATGACAACAATCTTCTAATCAATATATGCGTATATACAATTGCATTTAGCGATGAAGACCTCACACCTGAAGAAGTCGTAGGATATATACGATGCGAGATGGAATATGTGATGCCTAATGCGAAAGTGAGGAAGAACATGATGAACAACAACATCGTAAGCCTTGATTTTGAATGGTATTAGCGATTTTCTTAATTCTTAACTCTTAACTAAAATGATAAACGACCAGAAAAGCCAAGAGAATGCTGGCGTTCGCAACGTATCGACAAAGGTACCATTATGGATGGCCGACCTTCTCAACATCATCTGCGCAGCGCGAGGTACCGACATCTACGGCCTGATGCAACTCGTCTTGGAGTTCATCGTCGAGACAGCCAAAGTGTCGGGGCCAGTACCGCCACAGATGCAAGCACTCATCAACATGCTGAAGATGGATGCCGACTGGAACAAGGCCTTCTCCTTCGCCAATCCGACCGCCACGATGGATGTCGCCCAGGTGATCCTCGTACTCCAGCAGCACGACGGCAAGGAACCGCGACAGGGATTTGGCCTCGCGATGATCGACAAGCCTTTCCTGCCAGGAGAGACACCCGTGATGACCCTCTGCGTCGACGACATACTGGAGCGTATCGTGGAGGTATCAATGAAAGGACTCTACAAAGAGCTCCGGCAGATTGGCGCGAACATGGAGAGCGAGAGCATACGCGAGACACTGACGATGCTATGTGACACTGCGCTCATCGACCATCTGAACGCCATCAACGATGCCGAGATGCCGAAGATGGGCGACTTCAGCGACTTCGGAAAGACCATTGAGTATGGCAATCGCACCAAGCGCAAGCCACACCGCACGCCCGACTCACTGGCTAACAGTCAGCAGCGCATCGTCTTCGACGACTTCGACCGCGACATTGCTGATATGGAAATTAAAGACTGGGAGGGCGAACAGCATGATACCAGATGACGAACCATTCAAGTTTGCTGAGCCGCGAAAGCACAACAAGCCCAACCCCGAACTGGAGAAGAAACTCTACGACCTCGGATTCAGACCCTTTGGATATGAGTGGTAATGTAACCCTGAAGCGCGACAAGAAGGCGAAGGACTGTTGGCTGATCACCACAACCGACAAGGAAGGTTATCATCGCCAGCTGCCTATCACCTTCGACGACATGCGCGAACTGGTTAGACTTTGGATTGAAGAAACGATATGAGCAAGAAACGCAACTGGCGAGGCGTATCTGACAAGGTAGCCAAGGACAAGCAGGAGATATACAACAGCTGCGAGTGGAAGGAGTTGCGCATTGCGAAACTCAGGAGCACCAATGGACTTTGCGAAGAATGTCTGAAGCAAGGCATCGTTACACCAGCCCGATGTGTGCATCATGTGGTACCTATTGAGACAGCCCGAACCAAAGACGAGATGCGCCGACTCGCTATCGACTGCGGACTTCAAGGCTTGAAAAGTTTGTGCTTTGCCTGTCATGCCCGCATTCATAAGGAGCTGGGCAGCAACACGGCGAAGATAGTACGCCAGCGAGCCGAGGCAAGGCAAGACCGATGGAAGGACAACATCATGAGTAAATTCATAATCAATAATCAAGAAACTATGCAAGAGAACAAACGATTGGGTATCTTCGGCACCATGAACTATGACAAGCTGAAGGACATGACAATGGATGAGCGCAAGAGCGCAGTGACTAACCATGCAAAGGACGTGCTGAGCCGCAAGACAATGGACGGCAAAGGTCCACAGATACCAGACGACGACCACGACCCATACGACGTGACGGCTGAGTACACCATCATGGACTGCCACTACAACAAGCAGGGCAAGATACTCGCCACCTTCAAGGCACAGCGAACCACTGAAGACTTGACCATCGAGCTGACATCATTCGAGTCCGTCACATCATAACTCCGGGCGTATCGTTTTTCTTTCGACCCCTCTTCGATTCCGAAAT
>Ga0247609_10002925_pt1 | contig 17614 bp, 8 predicted proteins | sample 172DNAGHGlowgp2_FD_193487 | JGI IMG/M metagenome (GOLD analysis project Ga0247609, IMG submission 193487) | Sheep rumen microbial communities from Palmerston North, Manawatu-Wanganui, New Zealand - 1728 DNA GHGlow gp2 | ecosystem: Host-associated > Mammals > Digestive system > Stomach > Rumen ...
CTCCTCGGCTACCTCTACGCCATCAGATAAATCCTGATTACAAGCATTATCCATAATCCCCGCCCATTACCGAGCGGGGATCATTGTTGATATAGTGGGGGATGTGGAGTCAGCCTTTATATTCGGAGGGGGTGACGCCGAACTGCTTCTTGAAGACAACGGAGAAGTGACTCTGGGTGCTGAAACCACAGAGGTCGGCAATTTCCGAGATGGTATAGCGCCCACTCATCAGAAGTTCGGCAGCGCGATTGAGTTTGTAAGTGCGGAAGAAGTTGGAAGGAGTCTCGCCCGTCAGTCCCTTGATCTTATAATAGAGTTTAGTACGCGAGATGTAAAGCATCTTCGTGATACGGGTCACATCGAGTTCTGAATTCGAAAGTTCTTCTTCCATGAGTTTATAAAGTTCCTCCATGAAATGCTTATCCTGAGCGGAGAGTGCATTGTCAACACCTTCCTCCTCAGTAGTGGTTGCCTTGGTAAGCAACTTGCGCACACGCTCACGATTTTTAAGTTGCGATTGGATGAGAGCAGAGAGAACGGCAGGGTCGAAAGGCTTAGTTACATAGGCATCGGCTCCCACGTTGAGACCCTCTACCTGATTCTCGGCAGTGATCTTCGCCGTCACGAGGATGACGGGGATATGGCTAAGCTGAATATCCTGTTTGATCTCTTGACAAAGCTGGTAGCCGTCCTTACCTGGCATGGCCACATCGCTGAGGACAATATTGGGCTCCTCAGCACGCATCTCTTCGAGGGCTGTTTCTGCATCGAGGCAGGTGATGATGTGGTAGTCCTGGAAGAATAGCAGGCGCATATAGTTGATGATATCTGTGTCGTCATCGACAATAAGAATCGTCGGACGTGCATCATTCGTTTCTTGTGACTTGTGCTCTGTCTGTTGGACTACAGGGGTATCGATAACGCGGTAGTCTGCCACACCTTCGTTTGACAATGGGCGTCGCTCAGCTTCAGTATAAGCTGTTTCTGACATGGGATAGACAAGTGTGAAAACTGCCCCCGTGCCTTCCATGCGATTGTCTACAGTGAGAGAGCCATGATGGAGTTCAGCAAGGCGACGGGCATAATAAAGACCTATGCCTGTGCCATAGTTAAGGATAGCCTTCGTCTGGTTGTCGAGCTGGTAATAGCGCTTGAAGATATTCTCACGCTGCCCCTCGGGGATACCCTTGCCCGTATCAGCCACACAGACTTTCACCTGCCCATCTGCCACATCAAGGGAAACATCGATACGTCCACCAAGGGGTGTGAACTTCAAGGCATTAGAGAGCAGATTCGAGACAATCTTCTCGAGTTTATCACCATCGGTCCATGCCTGTAGTGAGTCTTCCATACCTATGCGCAAGATGCTAATGCCTTTCTCACGGGCATTATATTCGAAAGTGTCACAGATATCGTTCATCGCCTTCACCACATCAATCTGCTCCACATAGAGGCGCAACGTGTCGTTCTCAAGCTTATTGAAGTCCATAAGCTGATTAACGAGTTTAAACATACGCTGGATGCTACGTTGGGCAACGCTGAGCAGTGAGCGATCCTCAGCAGAAAGGTTACCACTGCGCACAAGCTGCCCCACAGGACCAGAAACCATCGTGAGCGGTGTACGGAACTCGTGGGCGATATTTGCAAAGAAACTCATGTTCATTTGGTTGGTGCGCAGCTCCTGCTCTTTCTCCATCTGTGCCTGATAAGCAGCACGACGGGCTTTTACCACGCGGCGGGCATTGCGATAGAGATACCAGGCAAGGGCAAAGGCAAGAAATATATAGATGAGCCATGCCCACCAAGCATTAGCAGGTGAGGGAGCGACATTGATGCTCAGGGTACGTTCGTCTGAGGAGTTCTCGTCGCTGGCTGTATCGGTGGTCTTCACGCGGAAGGTGTAGTGACCTGATGGCAGATTAGCATAGCTGGCAGAATGGTTGATGCCCGCATCAATCCAGTCGCGATCGAAACCGTCGAGCTTATAATAATAATGTACACGCTCATACTCGCCGAAGTCGAGTGCCGTATAAGAGATGCTGAAGCTATTCTCATCATGACGGAGGCGCACTTCCTGGCAACTGTCGAGCATGGCCTCGATAGGACTATCGGCAGAAGGTCGCACCAGCTGGTTGTGGATCTTCAGATGGCAGAATTTAAGGGGAATCTGCCTGAGAGTGTCGATATCGGCAGGATTGAACATGGTGATACCATCGGTACTACCAAAGACCAGACTGCCATTAGGCAACTGGCACGAGGCACGATCGGCAAATTCGTCACCGCCAATACCATCAGCCTTATAAAGCGAGGTGATACGCCCCGTCTTCCTATCCCAACGATTCAGGCCTTTCATCGTGGCCACCCAGATATTGCCCTGACAATCTTCCTCGATACTCCCCACATCGGAGCAGGAGAGTCCTGCGATGCGTGTCATCTCGTTCTTCTTCAGGTCGAGTCGCAGCAAACCGTTGCTCACCGTACCTATCCAAACATCGCCCTTGGAGTCTTGTATCATATCAGTAGGGATATAGACGCTACGACGTATGCATTGTGCCATCGAGGGAATCTTAAGTTCTGAGAGCTTACCCGTCTGTGGGTTCATCTTGAGAATATTCTGGTAGAAGGCAGAGATGAGTATCTGACCGTCGTTGAGCCTCAGCAGCGAGGGGATAAAACAGAAATCGGCATTGAAGGCTTGTTTCGTGAAAGGTTCACCACCGTCTGGGAATCCTACGATGTCATTATTGCTGGTAGAGGCCCAGACAGTGCCATTGTCACCCTGTTCGAAATCCATCACCCCGAGTGCGGGCATCTGACTGAGTATTGCCAGTCGTGAACCATCGTAGCGGCACTTCAGCACCATGCTGCCCGTGGAGAGCCACAGGAAGCCGTCGCGATCACAGAAAATATGGGTAAGAGCATTTTTCTGTTCACCAGCAGGCAGCCCTTCCAAAGGTATCGCCTCTGCCTGCTGAGATTCGCAATGATAGACGAAGAGCCCCTTAAGGAGTGTAGAGATCCAAAGATTCTGCTGACGGTCCATAGCTACAGCGAGAACTGAAGAATGGTCGATGACACGGTTCAGGTAATTGTCGCTGCCTCCGAACTTCTCCTTATAGTAATAATCGGCAATAATTCCTTTGTCGTAGGTACCCATCCAGATATTCTGACGTGAATCCTGGAAAATCTGTGTCACGAGACCAGTCCCCACAGGGAGGGCTGTCAGTTCCTTCGCCAGAAGATTCAGCTCGAAGACACCGTTTTTCGAGGTGCTAAGCAGGATGGTGTTATTAGCCAGGAGCCGTGATGCCTGAATGATGCTGTTGTTGGCTGTGAGTCGCGCCTCAATTCCCGGGTCAATGGGAACCATTCGCCGTGCCTTCGTATCGAAGAGGAAGATATGACCGTAACCCGAGAGAATCATCAGTCCGTTAGAGAGCATCTCGGAATAGTAGAACACACGGTCACCATCGATGGGGAACTCTTGTTTCAGCTTAAACGTAGTGCCGTCATAGAGTAACAGTCGGTGGCTCTCGGTGATCAGGATATCATCTGCAGCATCGATGATGCAGTTTCCCCATGTCCAATGCTGGTGGGCTAACTGACGGCTAATGACGGGGTGGAAAGCTTTGAGACCATCGTCATAAAGCATCACTTCGGTACCATTGTAGGCATACACACGTCCGCGCTTATCCTCCAGGAGTTTTTGAATGTTCTGATTCGTTGTCTTCGCACCGACACGCTCGAAGCAGTCCATACGGGTATAGCGGCAGACACCATTCACAGTGGCCACCCAGAGACGCCCCTTGCTATCGCAAAGGATATCCTTAATCTGGTTATCAGGTAGCCCCATTGTATCATCAGCACAGAAGTACTGATGGTATTCATGTCCGTCGTAACGGTTCAGACCACGGAAGGTGCCAATCCATAATTGTCCGGAGGCATCTTCGGCGATGCACTGCACACGACTGTTCGACAGCTCCTGGGCTAATACGAGCCCATGCTCCTCGTCCTTATCAATCTTGTTATCGGGCCTCCCCTCTTGCTGGCACGAGAGCATCATCAGAGCTAGGATGAGACTAGCTGCTGCCATCATCATCGGTTTTCTTTGAGCCATAGTTGTAGTATTTGGGTGCAAAGATACAGAAAAAAGTAAAAATAACGCAAAAAGAACATGCTGCACTATGCTGATTTTAACGAATTGAACAACATTTGAACAAATCGAAACACTTGAAAACACTTTTGAACACTAATGAAAAACGAATGAACGCATCAGAACGCCACCTCAATCTATTCTACATACCTTTGCAGCCGAAATTAACAATTCAAATTCGGTATCTAACAATTTAACTCAAACTATTACAAATGAAACAAAGAAGATTACTCGTGATGCTTGCCGCGCTGATGATGTGCGCAGCATCGTTTGCCCAAGGAATCAAGGGCTCTGTGATCGACGAGAACGGCGAACCCGTGATCGGTGCAACAATCGTTGACAAGGCTAACACCTCGAACGCAACGATTACTGACTTCGATGGTAACTTTATAATTAAGGTAAACGCAGGCCAAACCATCGTGGCCTCGTACATCGGCTACGAGACTCAGGAAGTAGCCGCTAAGGACGGCATGACTATCAAGATGAGCCCAGACAACAAGGTGCTTGACGAAGTGGTTGTCGTAGGTTATGGTATACAGAAGAAGAGCTCGGTGACAGGTGCTATCTCTCAGGTAAAGCCTGAGGATATTGAGAACCGTACCATCTCGAATGCACAACAAGCCCTGCAAGGTAAGACTTCTGGTGTACAGGTAATCTCTACCTCTGCAGCTCCAGGCAGTTCACCTACCGTACGTGTGCGCGGTTATTCCTCTAATGTAAGTTCTGAGCCTCTCTATGTAGTCGACGGTGTACGTCTGAGTGATATCAGTGGTATCGACCCTGCAACCATCGCCTCTATGGAAATCCTAAAGGACGCTGCCTCGGCAGCCATCTACGGTGCAGAGGCTGGTAACGGTGTGGTACTGATCACTACTAAGAAGGGTAAGGCTGGCATGGGTAAGATTGCCTATGACTTCCAGTGGACTGACGAGACCCTCGCCAAGGTCCCCACCATGTTGAATGCTCAGGAGTACCAGCAGTACATGCTGGAGGGTAACCTCTTCACACAGGACTTCATCAATATGAACTGGGACGGCAGAACAGATACCAAGTGGACGGATGTTGCCTTCAACCATGGTCACATGCAGAAGCACAATCTCTCGTTCACAGGTGGTAACGAGCGCGGCAACTACTATCTGGCTCTCTCTTACCTGAAGAATAACGGTATCGTGAAAGGTGATGCTGACATGTACAAGCGTCTGACTGCGACCATCAATGGTGAATATAAGGTAAAGGACTGGTTAAAGGTGGGTACCACGAACCAAATTGAGAAATACGACATGCGCCAGGTATCTACGAATAACGAGTACGGTTCAATGTTGACTTCTGTAATGATGATGGATCCGTTGACTCCAGAGAACTATGGCACTACACTGCCTGCTGACCTGCAGGGTCTGCAAGCTATGGGCAAGACCTTCCTGACTGACGAGAATGGCAACTACTTCGGCGTCAGCAAGTTCTACAACGGTGAACAGTATAACCCACTGATCATGCGCGACAATGGTCTGAACAAGAACCAGGGCTACAACGTTACAGGATCTATCTATGGTGACTTCACCCTCATCCCCTACGTGACGATTACCTCACGCTTCGGCTATCGCCTGAACGGTACTCGTAACTCGAACACTTCTCTGCCATTCTATGGTAATGCTGTACAGAGCCGTGACTTTGTGAACCAGAGCAACACCTCTTCTACCACGATCTACTATCAGTGGGAAAACTTTGCCAACTTCATGAAGACCTTCGCTGACGCTCACACCGTAAGTGCCATGGTCGGTATGTCGTTCCAGAAGAACTCATACGACTTCGTGACTGCAGGTGTTGAAGCCAACGGCGAGGATGCCCTGAAGAAAAACGATCCTCTGTTCTACTATCTGAACTACGCAAACGCATCAGCTACCAAGAGTCTCAGCGGTGAGACCACCGACAACACCAAGTACTCATACTTTGGACGTGTAGGCTACGACTATCTTGGTCGTTACATGTTGCAAGCTTCACTCCGTGCTGATGCCGCCGACCTCTCCAAACTCTCAAAGAAGACACGCTGGGGTTACTTCCCTGCAGTATCTGCTGGTTGGACTATCAGCGAAGAGAAGTTCTTCAGTGGCATCAAAAACTGGTTCGACAGTTTGAAGTTCCGTGCATCTTGGGGTCAGAATGGTAGCCTCTCAGCACTCAGTGGCTATAGCTATAGCACAGACATCGCCCTCAGCGGTATCTACGCCTTTGTTCCTGGCAATATATATACATCAGGTGCAGCACCCACCTCTATGGGTAACGAAGACCTGAAGTGGGAGACCTCTGAGCAGCTGAACTTCGGTCTCGATGGCATCCTTCTGGGTGGACGTCTGACCTTCGGCTTCGATTACTTCATCAAGAAGACCAAGGATCTGCTGGTATGGAACACCACACCATCGCTGATCATCGGTGGTGCCACCTCACCTATCAATGCTGGTAACGTGGAGAATAAGGGTATTGAGATCGACCTTGGCTGGCGCGACAATATTGGCGACTTCAGCTATGGCATCCGTGGTAACCTCTCTACACTGACAAATAAGGTAACCTACCTCGATCCGTCGCTCACCCGTCTGGCTGGTAGCACCTTCCACACTTACACCATCACCTACTTCGAGAAGGACTATCCCGTGTACTACTTCCGTGGCTTCGAGTTCGCAGGTATCAATCCCGAGACTGGCGACCCCATGTTTAAGGACATCAATGGCGATGGCGTGGTAAACAACGATGACCTGACCGATATCGGCAACGCGATTCCCAAATTCACCTACGGTATCACCCTCACTGCTGCCTACAAGGGCTTCGACCTCACCGTATTCGGTACTGGCTCTTATGGCAACAAGATCTTCAACTGTATCAACCGTCCTGACTACGCTACTTCTAACAAGATGAAGGAAGTGATGTTCGACGACCGTTGGACACCCTCTAACCATAACGGCTCTAAGCCCCGTGCAGGTGCCAATGACATCGACAAATATGTAGACTCCAGCGCCATGATCTATGACGGCTCTTACTTCAAGTTCAAGCAGATCCAGCTGGGATACACCCTGCCAAAGAACCTGCTCAAGAAGATTGGCATCACCCACACACGCCTCTATGTATCGCTCGATGACTTCTTCACCCTCACAAAGTATCCAGGCTTCGATCCTGAGGCTTCTTCCAACTCTACCACTGGTATGGGTGTCGACAAGGGTGCTTATCCTACATCTAAGAAAGTTGTGCTTGGTTTCAACATCGAGTTCTAATAAAGGTAAAAAAGTAAAAGAGTAAAAAGAAAAAAGTTATGAAAAAGAACATATTATATATCGCATTGCTGGGTATGATGTCGCTGATGACCGTCAGCTGTAACAGCGAACTCGACATCGAGAAGCACGGCAACATGGGTAGCATGGACACATACTACACCACAGACGATAACGTCATGACGGGTACAGCTTCACTCTATCTGGAGGTGAAGTCCGCATATTACAACTGGTTCTTCGTTAAGAACCTTCTCTCCGACGATCTCTGGTGTGGTGGTGGCCAGCGTGGCGACAATGGTGAGATGGAGAAACTCAATGAGTACAGCTTCGACTCTAACCACGGGATGATCGAGAGCCTCTACAAAGGCTTTTATGGCATCATTTACAAGGCAAACCTCCTCATCGACAAGACTGAGGGTGAGAGTGCCGTCATGAAGCGTGCCGTCAACGAGGCAAAGGTGTTTCGTGCACTCGGACATTTCGAGCTCGTAACCCTCTTTGGTACTGCGCCTGTGGTAGACCATCTCCTGACTCCAGATGAGTATCAGCAGAGCAACAGTACTCCTGAAGAACTCTGGGCTATTGTAGAGAAAGACCTCACAGAGGCTATCAACAGTGGTACACTGCCTTCCAAGAATGATGCCAACGATGGTGAGACAGGTATCCGTGCCACCAAAGAGTTTGCACAGGCTCTGCTGGGCAAGGCTTACCTCTTCCAGGGCAAGAACAGTGAGGCAGCATCTATGCTCGACAACGTGATCAACTCTAACAAATATGCCCTCTTCCCTGGCGAGTACGACGCAATGTTCCATGCTGCAGCCAACAACAACTGTGAGTCGGTCTTCGAGCTCCAGAAGCGCAACGACCCTGAGCAGCTGTGGAACACCTTCGACATGGTTTACATCATGCAGGGCTGGCGTTCCAGTGTGCTCAGCTACGACGGTGAAGCACTCGCTACGCTCGCACTCGGTAACTACGGCTTCAGCAATCCCCGCAAGTCGCTCTACGATGCCTTCACAAAGTGGGAGGGTGAAGACGGCTACCGCAAGAACAAGACCATCTGGAATATCGACCAGCTCAAAGCCTATGGCGTAGATATTCAGCCCGGTGCCAGCGTATATGGTAACGAGGGCTACTTCTTCTGGAAGAATCAGGCTTATAAAGAAGACTGTGCCGCAGACATGTCATATTTTCAGGTAGGTCAATTCATCAACCTCAGGGTCATGCGCTACGCAGAGGTACTGCTGCTGGCTGCTGAGGCCAACCTCCAGGCAGGCAACACCTCTAAGGCCCTCGACTATATCAATCAAATTCGTACACGTGCCAAAGAGGCGCCTCTCACTTCAGTATCACTCGATGACATCAAGATGGAAAAGCGCCTGGAGCTTTGTAACGAGGGTGTACGCTATCAGGACCTTGTACGTTGGGGAGATGCCAAGACTGCTATGGCAGAACAAGGCAAGCAGGTTCCTGCTTTCACTGGCAGCGATGTACAGTGGAACTGGCAGAACACCAAGTATGGTTTCCAGGATCGTAACGCCCTTCTGCCCATTCCTCTGAAAGAACTCGAACTGAATCCTAACATGGAGCAAAATGCTGGATGGTAATTTTTAACTAAAAATGGTGCAAAGATATGGAAAATAATTTGTATTTTTGCACCATTGAATAACTAAATAGATTAAACGACATGAAGAAATTCTTTATTTTCGCTGCTTTCTGCCTTGCAGGTTTAGTAGCACAGGCTCAGCAGAATCTGAGCTGGGGACAGGGTCCGCAAGTGGCATCGCCTGATGTACACACTGACAATACCGTTACCTTTAACCTCATCGCCCCCGAGGCTCAGAAGGTACAGATTACAGGTGATTTCCTGCCAACACAGAAAATCAAGATCGATGGTTATGGCGAATACGATGCTCCAGGCGTTGTGGATCTCGTGAAGAACGACAAGGGTGTGTGGAGTTTCACCTCTGAGGCTTTGAAGCCTGAACTCTATACCTATAATATGATTGTAGACGGCGTGAAGATCATCGATCCTCTGAACGTCTATAATATCCGCGATATCAACAATCTGTTCAGCGTATTGCTCATTGGTGAAGATGCCCGTACTGATCTCTATAAGGTCAACAAGGTGGCTCATGGCACCGTCAGCAAGGTGTGGTACGACAGTCCTACTGCAGGTATCACCCGTCGCTTGACGGTTTATACACCAGCAGGCTATGAGAACAGCGGTAAGGATTATCCCGTGCTCTACCTGTTACATGGCATCGGTGGTGATGAGAACGCATGGAGCGAACTAGGACGTGCTGCCCAGATCCTCGACAATCTCATTGCCCAGGGTAAGGCTGAGCCCATGCTCGTCGTGATGACCAATGGTAACATCTCGCAGGAGGCATGTCCTGGCGAGACCTCTGAGGGCTTCAAGGTTCCCACGATGATGCTCCCCAAAACGATGGAGGGTTCGTTCGAGACTGCTTTTCCTGATGTCGTGAACTTCATCGAGAAGACATATCGTGTCAAGAAAGATAAGGCTCATCGTGCTATCGCCGGTCTGTCGATGGGTGGTTTTCACAGCCTCTTCATCAGCATCAACAATCCTGACATGTTCGGCTACATCGGCCTTTTCTCTGCAGCTGTAGATCAACAGCAGGCTGATCCAAACGGATTCCCCAACATCTATGCTGATCGCGACAAGAAGATCGACAACCTCTTCAGCAAAAAGCCCAACCTCTTCTGGATTGGTATTGGTAAGACCGACTTCCTCTACAAGAACAACACCGATCTGCGCGCTTATCTCGACAGCAAGCAGCACAAGTACACTTACCTCGAGACCGAGGGTGGCCATATCTGGCGCAACTGGCGTATCTATCTCTCAGAATTCACTCCTTTATTATTTAAATAATTAATTAGCAACGGACTATAGGACTCAAGGACTTAATATCATAAAAGTCGTATCAGTCGTGTAGTCCGTTGCAAAAATATTAAATCTATGAACAAATCTCTATTTCTTGCAGCAGCTGCCCTCCTGATGGGCTGTACTGCTACTGATAAGGTTGCCAACAAGAAGATGATTAATCAGGAAGAGACAATGGCACAGATGTCACTCGAAGACAAGGCTCACTTTGTGATTGGTACAGGTATGGCAGGGTTCTCTGGCGACGACGCCGTGATTGGTGCCACTAAGAATCTCGTGCCTGGTGCTGCTGGTACCACCTACCCTCTCGATTCTCTGGGAATCCCTGCTATCGTTTTGGCTGATGGCCCTGCCGGACTCCGCATCGACCCCACTCGTGAGGGCGACTCTGCAACCTACTATTGCACACACTTCCCCATTGGTACCCTGCTCGCCTCTACTTGGAACACCCAACTGATAGAGGAGGTTGGACAGGCCATCGGTGAAGAAGTAAAGGAGTATGGTGCCGACGTACTGTTGGCTCCTGCCCTCAACATCATGCGTAACCCGCTCTGTGGTCGTAACTTCGAATATTACTCAGAGGATCCTGTTGTGGCAGGTAAGACCGCTGCTGCCTATATCACTGGCGTACAGAAGAACAATGTGGGCACCAGCATCAAGCACTTTGCAGCCAACAATCAGGAGACCAATCGTATGAACAATGATGCACGCATCTCCCAGCGCGCCCTCCGCGAGATTTACCTGAAGGGCTTTGAAATAGCCATCAAGGAGAGCAAGCCTTGGACGGTGATGACCTCTTATAACTATATCAATGGCATTTACACTTCAGAGAGCAAGGATCTGGTGCAGACCATCCTGCGCGACGAGTGGGGCTACGAAGGCACAGTGATGACCGACTGGTTCGGTGGCAAGGACGGTGCCATTCAGATGTGGGCTGGCAACGATATGCTCCAGCCTGGTAAGAAGGAGCAGTTCGATAGCATCGTGGCAGGCGTGAAGAGTGGAAAACTGGCAGAGGCCGACCTCGACCGCAACGTAGCCCGCATCCTCAATCTGGTAGAGAAGAGCCCCCGCTACCAGGGTTATCAATATTCCAACAAGCCTGACCTGAAGGCACATGCTGAAGTAACCCGCCAATCTGCAGCCGAGGGTATGGTACTGATGAAGAATGAGAAGGCCCTGCCTTTCGCTGAGGGCGTGAAGAATGTCGCACTCTATGGAAACACTTCTTATGATTTCATCGCTGGTGGTACTGGTTCTGGTAATGTTAACCATGCTTACGTGATATCTCTGCTCGATGGTATGAAGAATGGAGGCTACACCGTATCAGAAGAACTGAAGCAGAGCTATGAGAACTACATCTCCGATGCCAAGAAAAAGGCTGCCGATGAGCTTGAGGCCAAGGCTAAGAAGGATCCCAAGACAGCTATGCTCGCACGCTTCCTGCCACAGCCTCTGCCCGCAGAGAAGCTCTTCACTGCTGATGAACTTACTGCTCAGGCTGCCAAGGCAGATGTAGCAGTCATCACTTTAGGTCGCCTCTCTGGTGAGTTCCTCGATCGTAACGTTGCCAACTTCAACCTCAGCGATTCAGAACGCAAGCTCATCGAGCAGGTTTGTGAAGTTTATCACAAGGCAGGCAAGCAGGTGGTGGTGCTGCTGAATATCGGTGGTGTCATCGAGACTGCCTCATGGGATAATCTGCCCGATGCTATTCTTTGTGCTTGGCAGGCTGGTCAGGAGGGCGGCAACAGCGTTGTCGACGTACTCAGTGGCAAACAGTCGCCTTCAGGAAAGTTCACCATGAGTTGGCCTGTGAAGTTCACTGATGCTTATTCTTCAAAGAACTTCCCCATCGACGAGGACCCGCGCATCGACATGCTGAACCAGGGTAAGAAGGGCGATGTGAAGAATGTGGATTACACCAACTACGAGGAAGATATCTACGTAGGCTACCGTTACTTCGATAGCTTCAATGTACCCGTTAGCTATCCCTTCGGCTTTGGTCTCTCTTACACTTCGTTTGAATACAGTGATGCCAAGATAGCAGAGAAAGACGGTGCCTATGAAGTAAGCGTAACCATTAAGAACACTGGAGATCGCGAGGGTAAGGAAGTGGTAGAGCTCTACATCGCTGCCCCCGACAGCAAGGCTGCCAACAAGCCTGTTAAGGAGTTGAAAGCCTTTGCCAAGACCCAGAGCCTGAAGCCTGGTAAGAGTGAGACTATCACCCTCAAGGTGAACACAGCCGACCTCGCTTCGTTCGATGAGGCCTCTTCTTCATGGGTGGTTGCCGAGGGTGACTATCAGTTCCTCATTGGAGCCTCTTCACAGGATATCAAGACTACCCTCTCTGCTACTGTCTCAGCCCAGCAGACCAAGTGCAACGATGTCATGAAGCCCCAGGCTCCGCTGAATCTTCTGAAAAGGTAATAATCCTAAAAGACAAAAAGTGTATGTTTTCGATTCATAAGTATAGATTAATGGTTGTTGCTGTAGCTGCGTTATGCAGCTACAGCCTTTGTTCATCTGCCCAGCAGCTGCAGGCAGGAAATATTGATGAGGTCGTGAAGGCCATGACAATCGAAGAGAAGTGCCACATGGTCCTGGGGCGCGGTATGCATTTCAACGATGATGCCAAGTTCCCGGGAACTGCAGGCAGCACCTTCTCCTTGGATCGCCTTGGTATCCCCGAGACCTATTGTGCCGACTCTCAGCAAGGTTTGCGCATGAACGCGACACGTGCGTGGGATCATAACGACTATTACCCCACCGACTTCGTAGCATCGCCAACCCTCGCTTCTACCTGGGATCGTGAGGCTGCCTTCAAGATAGGCCAAGGCATCGGCAACGAGGTACGCGAGTTCGGACTCGACTGGATCCTGTCACCTGCCATGAACCTTATCCGCAATCCGCTGTGCGGACGTAACCACGAGTATTACTCTGAAGATCCTTACCTCTCAGGCACCATTGCCGCTGGTTATGTCAATGGTGTGCAGAGCGAGGGTACAGCTGCTTGTCCTAAGCACTTTGTAGCCAACAATCAGGAGACGAACCGTAACAATAACATTTCACAGGTGTCGCAGCGAGCCCTCCGTGAAATCTACCTGAAGGCATTCGAGATCATGGTAAAGGAGAGCAATCCCTGGACTATCATGACCTCATATAATAAGTTGAACGGTCCTTATGCCGTACAGAATTACGAACTGCTCACAACCATCGTACGCGACGAGTGGGGTTGGAAGGGTATGTATGTATCCGACTGGAACGCTGGCGACGATGCCGTAGCTGCCATGCTGGCAGGTAACGACATGCTCCAGCCTGGACAGGACAAGCAGTATCAGGCCATCCTCGAGGCTGCCAAGAACGGCAAACTGCCTATGGAAGTGCTCGATGCCAACGTGAAGCGCATCCTGGAATACGTCATCAAGACTCACAACTTCAAAAACTACAAATATAGCAACGAACCCGATCTGAAAGCTCATGCTCAGACCGTCCGCGAGGTAGGTGCCGACGGTATCGTGCTGCTGAAGAATAGTGGTATCCTGCCGCTGACAGGCAAGCGAGTGGCTCTCTTCGGCTGTACCTCCTACGACTGGATTTCTGGTGGTTCTGGCTTCGGCGGCACATCTGTAGGTCACTACACCGTATCGATTATCGAGGGTATGCGCTCTGCAGGCTATGAAGTCTACGAACCCCTTATCGCCACCTATACCAAGCACCTCGCAGCTGAGGAGAAGCGACTCTTCCCTAACGGTCGCCCTCCCTTCTCACTGATGCCCCCGGCACGTGCTGACGAGAAGCAGTTCACGACTGAAGAGCTCAATGCCGCCATCGAGGGCTCCGACGTAGCCATCATCTCACTGGGCCGCAAGAGCGGAGAGGCTGCCGATCGCAGCGAGAGCGATTTCTACCTGAAGGAAGGAGAGGCTCAGCTCATCAAGGCTGTCAGCGAGGCTTATCACGCCAAGGGCAAGCAGGTTGTCGTGTTGCTCGACATCTGCAGTCCCATCGATGTCGCTTCTTGGCAGGATCAAGTCGATGCCCTTGTATGCACATGGCAGGGAGGCCAGGAGAGTGGTTTCAGTGTAGCTGATGTCCTCTCAGGCAAGGTGAACCCCAGTGGTAAGCTGCCCATGACCTTCCTGATCAAATATGGCGATGCCTACGCTGACAAGAATTTCCCCGCCAATGTCGACGACAAGACGCTGGGAGCCATGTTCATGTGGGGCTACAACAAGGATCAGGCGCCAAAGGAGCGCCAGCCACAGGCCAATATCGACTATACCAATTATGAGGAGGACATCTACGTTGGTTACCGTTACTTCGACTCATTCGGCAAGCCTGTAGCCTACCCCTTTGGTTTCGGACTCAGTTACACCACCTTCGCTTACGAGAACATGAGTGTCAGTGAGGCAAATGGTGTCTATACCGTTAAGATAGATGTGAAGAATACAGGTAAGTGTGCAGGGCGCAATGTGGTAGAGCTTTTCGTAGCTGCTCCCAACAGCAAGAAACTGAACAAGCCCGAAAAGGAACTGCGCAACTATGCGAAGACCAAGTGTCTGAAGCCAGGCGAGACAGAGACCGTCGCCATGCAGGTGAAGACTGAGGATTTGGCATCGTTCAACGAGAAGGCTTCTGCCTGGAAGACCGATGCAGGTCTGTATACTTTCATGATCTGCTCTTCTGCAAGCGACGTTGAAGCCCAGGCCACTGCCAAGGTGAAGGCATGGACGAAGAAAGTACACAACGTGATGCAGCCTAATGTAAAACTCAACTTATTAAAAAGGTAAAATAACAATCGTATGAAAAAATCATTCATGACTCTCGCGCTGGCAGCTATGTGCTGCCTTGGCGCCCAGGCACAGGAGAAACTCTTCAATAGTGCCAGTGTTCAATCACCCGTCATCAACAAGGACGGAACCGTGACATTCAATCTCTTTGCGCCCAAGGCTGTGAAGGTAGAGGTGACAGGCGACTTCCTGCCCACCCAGCAGATCGACGTTCCTGGCTATGGCAAGTATGATGCCCCAGGCGTGGCCCAGCTTGTAGAGGGCAAGAACGGTGTTTGGAGCTACACCACCGATAAGCTCGCCCCCGAGATGTACAGCTACACTTTCAACATCGACGGTATGACGGGCGTGAAGGATCCTGCCAATATCTATGTGAACCGCGACATCGTCAGCTTCACCAATATCTTCATCGTCAGCGACGAGAAGGGCGACAAGGGCGATCTGTATCGTGTGAATGAAGTACCCCACGGAAACCTTTCTAAGGTATGGTACAACAGTCCCACACTGAAGATGCAGCGCCGCATGACCATCTATACGCCTGCTGGCTACGACAAGGGCGGCAAGTACCCCGTGCTCTACCTGCTTCACGGAGCTGGTGGCGATGAGAATGCCTGGAGCGAGCTCGGACGCGCAGCCCAGATTCTCGACAATCTGATTGCCACAGGCAAGGCCAAGCCCATGATCGTGGTGATGCCTAATGGCAACCCCAACTGTCAGGCTGCCCCTGGTGAGTGGTCATGGGGTATGTACACACCTGGTTTCCGCGACAGCGGCACTGGTCCTACCGCACCAGCTGCAGCCTCGATCCCAGAGAGCTTCATGGATATCGTGAACTATGTCGATGCCAACTATCGCACGTTGAAGGATCGCTCACACCGCGCCATTTGCGGTCTGTCGATGGGTGGCGGCCACACCTTCCACGTGAGTCTGCTCTACCCCACGAAGTTCGACTATTATGGACTGTTTTCTGCAGGTCTGCATTTAGCCAAAGGTGGTTACCAAGATTCGTTTGCAGATCAGATCAAGGCCAATCCCGAGTTCGAGACTCAGTCTGCCCGTCTTTTCGGCAGCAAGCCCAAGCTCTACTGGATGGGTATGGGTAAGACCGACTTCCTCTATCAGAGCACCGTCGACCTGCGCGCCTACTGGGACACGAAGGGCTACAAATATGAGTATGTAGAGACCGAAGGTGGTCACATCTGGCGCAACTGGCGTATTTATCTCACGATGTTCGCCCAGAAGATCTTCAAGTAAGACAAATTAATCCCCGCCCAACCATTGAGCGGGGATTTTTCTTGAAGGGCTTTTAGAAGTGGTTTAACTTTTGTATTCCGTTGTTGGTTCTACATGCACCGCTACATGGGTCTCATCCCCATACTGACGCCTCAGGAGGTCTTCCACTTCTGAGGCTTTTTCATGGGCCTCGCGCAGGGGGATATCTCCATCCATTAGGATATGCAGCTCGATGGCATAGTGGTTGCCGATGCGGCGTGTACGCAACTCATGGGGCTTGGTGACACCATCTACCGAACCTGCCAGCCTGAGGATCTCGTCTTCCACCTCATCGGGCAGTGAATGCTCCATCAGGTCGCCGATGCCGTCGCGCAACAGGTAGATGGCCACTTTCACAATAAACAGACCCACAATAACTGATGCCACAGGATCGAGCACCGTCCATCGCTGGCCCAGCAGGATAGCACCGCCTATGCCGATGGCAGTTCCTATCGACGAGAGGGCATCACTGCGATGATGCCAAGCGTTGGCCTCCAAAGCCTGAGACTTGAGCGCCCTTGCCTTCACCATTGAATAACGGTAAACGCACTCTTTCATGACGATCGACAGCAGGGCTGCCCAGAGTGCCAGCATGCCTGGCGCCTCCAAAAGCTCGCCCCTCGTCCATGCCACAATCCTTTCTATACCACTATACACGATGCCGACGGCCACAACGAGCAAAGCCATGCCGATAATGGTCATCGCCAGCGTCTCATACTTCCCATGTCCATAGTCGTGCGACTTGTCCTCGGCCTTACTGCTGATACGGACGAACACCAGCACGATGACATCGGTGACAAAGTCAGACAACGAGTGTACGGCATCAGCCACCATTGCAGCACTATGCCCCAGGATGCCAGCCACGAACTTAAAGACGAGCAGCACCACGTTGACCACCCCTCCGATAAGGGTTACCTCGTATATTTTCTTATTCCGTTCCATACTTTCGGTGCAAAGATAAATATAATATTCGTAAGCACCAAAAAAAGATCGTATCAGAACACATATATCAGAAAAAAAGTGTAACTTTGCACCGAATATCACATAGTATTCAAGACGATTTTACTACCTTTGCACTATTGAAGTGCTGTTTTATGAAAAAAATGTTTTGCTTAATCATGAAATCGTGATGGCTTCATCGGACAATTATATGAAAATTGTCACATATTGCCCTGCTTTAGGGTATATAGCGACAAAAATAATTAAAATTGACCCAACTCACGCA
>Ga0247609_10002929_pt1 | contig 17609 bp, 1 predicted proteins | sample 172DNAGHGlowgp2_FD_193487 | JGI IMG/M metagenome (GOLD analysis project Ga0247609, IMG submission 193487) | Sheep rumen microbial communities from Palmerston North, Manawatu-Wanganui, New Zealand - 1728 DNA GHGlow gp2 | ecosystem: Host-associated > Mammals > Digestive system > Stomach > Rumen ...
GGGGATTGGGGATTGGGGATTGGGGATTGGGCCCAATCCCCAATCCCCAATCCCCAATCCCCAATCCCCAATCCCCAATCCCCAATCCTCATTAAAATAAAAGTTCATTTTATAATTAAATTTATAAAATAATAATTATTGTTTTATTTTTTAAAAATAATTATTTTAATGAAATATAGAATATTAAGCATCTTGATAAGCTGCAGCATTAATTCCTAAATTTTCTATTTCTACATTTGAATAAAATGATAAAATTTCCATTTTCTCTTTAAATTGTTTTAATTTATTTTCATCTTCTTTTATTTCCTCTTCAATTTCCTTTTCTATTCTATTTATTTCTCCTTTTATACTAAATTCAGACATTTGGAGAGAATAATCAAAATGTAAAAATAATAAACTATTTCTTATATTTTTATAATTATTAGAATAATCATTAAAATTTTTAATATTCTCAAGATTTTTTAAAGTATTAGAAATAAATTCTGTTGTAATTCCAGTGTTTGCCTCTGGTAGTAATTGAAAAGACCTCATTTGATAAGTAATTTGTTCACATGATAAAATATAATCCATTACTTTGTTATCATTTCTTGATGAAATTCCATCACAAAATATTTCAATAAAATAATTTCCTTTAAATTTTTGGTTGCATTCTTCAATTATTTCATAAGCAATATTTTTGTAATTAATTTGATTATTATTGTTATTTGGTATTAAACTATTTCTTTTTTTTATATCTTCTATATCAATTTTTATTTTACCATCACTATTAATAAAATAAATTATATTATTATATGGGGAATATAATTCTTCTTTAATTGTATCATATATATAAATTTTATCATTTTCAGATACTGGAGAATCAACATCAATAATATAAATTTTTCTTTGAAAATCTTTCCAAAAATAATCTTTGTTTAAATCTAATTTATAGTCTATTGCTTTAGGCTTCCATATCTTTGGATCATTTCCATTATTGCTCAGAACATCACATCTAGATGTTACTGCACTTAAATTTCTTATATATCTGAATGTCCCTTCTTCTTCCATTTCTATAAAACATTTTGTAAATCCACAATCTATAACAATATCACCGCAACCCCCTCTTCCATAATAGATCATTATTGAAGTGCCTCCTTCTGAATCTTTTGCAAATGGAATAAAGGGATAGATTGGATCATCAAAATTAAAATAATGACCATATCTTTTATTAACACTTCTTTCTGATAATCCTAATTTATTAAATATATCAAAAATTCTATTATCATTTCTGGCATATGAAACTGTAATTCCTTCATATATTTTTATTAAATTATTTCCAATATTTGGCCTTTTTAAATTTGAAATTACTTTATTTGAGGCATTAAATTTGTTATTTTCTTCTAATAAGCCTGAAGGATCACGTAATAAGATTTTTCCACCTTTATGAGATCCATAAATCTTAAAGTTTACTTTTCTTTTTTTTTCTTTATTTATTATTTGAGGAATATAGTCATCTTTTTCTTCATTATATTCTTCTTCTTTTTCTTTATTATATTCATCTTCTTTTTTTATAATATTTTCTTCGCTTTTAAGCTCACTATCTTCTTCATTTGAATTTTCTTCACTTCTATTTTCACTATCTTCTCTAATTTCAATTTCATTTTCTTTTATATCTTCTAATATTTCGTTTTTTAAGTTTTTATCTCCATTTTTAATTTCTTTAATTTTATTACTTATTTTTATATTAAAATCTATCGATTTCTCTTTAGAGTCATAATCATAATCAGATATATTTCTTTTATTTCTGTAAAAAGAATCATTGTCTTCTTCATCAATATTTATATCATCATCAAAAAGAGGAAATTCTGCTTTTTCAAGAAATAAATTAACTTGATAAAACAAAGGATCACCATCAGCAAAGAAAACAATAGAGCCTCCATTCATCCAAAAAATATTAATAACATCTATAAATTCTCCTATTAAATTTGGATCTGATTTAGGATTTGGCAAAATCGCTTTTTGTGGGCCGCACATAACCCATACACTATTATAAATACATTTATTATCAATACTTTTAGTTAACTCTTTAATAGCATTTTCATAATCTAAAACAACATATATATCTATTCCAAAAATATTAACTGCAGATTCTACACATATTTTATTTTTTTCTTTTTCATTTTTTTTGATGTATTCATTCATTTTTCCAGACCTAAATAAATTATCAGGTATAACTTTAGGGCTTTCTTTAGAAGGATTTAGTTCATAAGACCAAAGCATTACTATTAAAATTTTTTGGCCTTTGAGTGAATTTTCTTGAAGCAATAAGGTTTTTTCATTTTCTATTGGATTTGTTGATTCATTGATGTTTGTGAAATGATTTTCTAAAATTACTGGCTTATTAAAATAGTCAAATGTAGTATAATTAACTTCAATTTTTTTTAATTCTCTAATTAAATTATTGAAATAATAATTCCTAATTTTGCATAAGTCATTAATTATATATTTTAATTCTGATATTTTTGCTTGATATTCAAATCCTATCATTTTATCACTAGTATTCACATGAATTTGCTCAAAAAATCCAGAGAGTCCTAAGAGTAAATTTGAAGGCTCCATTGTATAAATTATTTTTTCAAAAATATTTTCTATTCCAATAGGATAAGAACCAATACCTATTCCAATTATATTTATATCAATCTGAACACAATCATGTATTTGCTTGCTAATATACATTTGCTCATTTTTTTCAAAAAGGCCATCAGTTAAGACAAATACTACTTTTGTAAATTCATTTCTTTCTTTATTTAAATTATAAATAAAATTAATTGCCGAAGATAAATTACTACCATAATAAGGAAATTGCAAATATTTAAATAATCCAATCCAAAAAGAAGATTCTTTTCTTAAGCATTTTTGAGAATCAATATCAGAGCATAAAACTATTGGAGAGGTGTTAGTTGTTAATATAATATCTAACTTTGATATATCCAAATATAATAAAGGACTTAATATTTCTCTTAAAATTTGGAAAGAATGAACTCTTGAAATTTCTCCAAAACAAGAAATTGAATTATCAATAATAATTGAAACAGAATATTTTCTTTTCATTTCTCCACTTTCTTCCCAAAAAATTTTGGGTCTTGGTTCTTTATTTAATATACTTATAATTAGAGAAACTATATCAATTTCAGAACCTGAGGTTGATAAAATTTTTTGAGATGCTTTATTTTTTTTAAATATTTTTTCTAAACTTATTTTATCTATTTCACTATTTTTAAGGATGAAACTATCAATTAATTTATTATAACTATTCTTTATTTTTTCATCCACTTGACCTTGACATATTTTCCCTATATTATTTTTATCAATGTTAATTATTTTATTAGTAACTGAGCCTTTTGATGAATATTTCAAAGGATAATTTTTAATATATAATTGATTGCTTTTAATTTTACTTTCCTTTCTTTTTGCGAAAGATATATTTTCCAAATTTTCAATTGAATTTAAAATTATTTTTTGTTCAAAGAAATTTGGCTCATAAACAGAGTAATTTTTATTAATGTCTAAAATATCTTGATTTTGCCTAATTAAATCTCTTAAAAATCTTGAAAGTTGATCATATAGATTAATATTTTTAACTTCATCTATTATATTAATGATAACTTTAGATTTTGCTTTTTTAGATTCTTTTTTGAAATTATTCCATAATTTATCAATTTCTTTTTTATCATTAATATTTTCAATATCAGGTTTGTAAAATATGAAACCAAAAGAAGTATTAGGATCATTAAATATGAAATTATTCCATTCTTTAGTTAACTTTAATTCTTCATCTAAACCATCTGTAATTGTTATTATAATCTTTTTTGGATGATCTTCATAAAATTTAGGCTTTTTAGAATTATCAGCTTTTTTATATTCTTTTGAAAACAAATAAGTTTCTTTTGCAAATTTTTGAGAATTGGATAAATTATCCCTAAATCTCCTTATCATCAAGCATTCATACACTTTTTCAAAAATCTCAAGCGAATGTGGGTCTTCAAATTGCTTTAATATAACTTTAAATTTTCCATCTGCAACAACTGCAATTCCATATGGAATTTCCAATAAATTCAAAGCATTAGAAAATGAGCATAATAAAAGGAAATTATAAATTTTTTTATGCTTATTAATATAGCAGCTATTATCTATTAATAATATTGCACAGGTTTTGTTAAATAATACATCGGCTTTTGTATCAGGACCAATTAACTTAGATACTTCATTAAACATTTTGCTTGCTAATATTAAGAAATAATTAGATAATTCCAATATTGGATATTGCATAACTTTATTCTTATAATTTCTTGTAATATCTTTAGGCAAATAACCATCAGTATTTGAAAGACTAATGCTATTTCCTTCTTCAATTTTTGCTATCTTCTTTATTACCCAATTAATTCCATCATTATCTGAGAATTCATAATTTTCAAATTTTTCTTGGTCAATTGTGAATGTTTTACTGATATCTTCATTAATAATATATCCAAAATCTTTTTTTTCATTTTTTTCTTGATTGATTTCATTTATTATATTATCTTTTTCTTCTTCTTCTTTTAACTTTTTAATATATTCTTTATTTCCTAAATTAATGCTTTTTAGAGAGCTTGATTTAATTATTTTATTATAATTTTTTATAAAATTGTTATTGTCTTCATTTTTCTCCATATTCTCTATTTTTTTATTATCTTCCTCATTATCCAAAAAATTCAAAGTATTTTCTTCAAAATATGAATTATTATTTAAAATTCTTTCCCTGAAATTTCCGGAAAGATAGCTTGAAGTCTCATATTGATGTGAATTTAAATAATTATCTTTTTGCTCTTTTAAATCTTCTTTTTCTTCTTCTTTTCTTTTTTCCTTTATTTTTAAATATTCTTCATTTTTTCTTTTTGGAATATTTAATTCTTTTTGTTTAGGCTTAATAATATAATCATTTTGAGTGAAATCATTTAATAGTTCATATTCTGTTATTCTAAACAAATCATCTATACTTGATTTTTTAAGTTTAAAATTGGATTTATATAATTTTTTTACTAATGATATAAAACTTTTTTTGAAATCATTTATGATATCACTTAAAATTGAATTATCATTTTCATTAAAAGCCAAATTTTTAAAATATTGATAAATTTCGCAAAAAATATGTTCTGTTTCTCTCAATTTATTTTCATCTTTTTGAATTATTGCTGAATAAATACTTGAGGGTAAAGCTCTTATTACCTTAATACATTTATAATAAAAGTTTTCTATTTCTCTAATTGACATTAATTCTTCTTGATTTTTTATTTTTGGAATTGTTAAATTATTATTATTAAAATTTTTATTATTATAAGTTTTCCTTAAATCTATTATATTATTAGAATTTTTCTCTTTTTCATTATCATTAGAAATTTTAAAATTATTTAAATTCATTAGAATTTCTGCATTTTCAACAAAATAATAAATATTCTCATTTAATACTATATTTTGATTATCATAATCAATTTTAAAATCGATAAGATTTGCATCATTATTATTTTCATTAATAAATGTAATATCTGTTTCTTTTTTTATTTTATTTATTACAGAAACAAAATGTATCTTATATATTTCATTAGGAGGAAAGCTTGAATTATTTACTTTTATTTTTATTTCAAAAATGAAATTATGATATACTTGTTTTTTATTTAAAATATCTTTTAAATTCATAATTTCAAAACATTTTTCAATTTTGTTTTCAATAAAAAATTCACTTTCCAAATATTTGCCAATAAATCCATTTTGAAAATCAAATTTTATATATATATTAAAGATTTTATTATCATTGATATTATTTTCAAAGTTGTATTTTATCACACTATTTTCTTCTTTATATTCTCTATCATTATAATCATAAAATAATAAATTATAGTTAAAAGGACAAATATAAGAATCAATTAAAATTGGAATTTTATAATTTTGAGTAAAATAAATATTTATATACATATTCATTTTTGATTTTTCTTGGTTATTATTTGGAATAATAAATTTTATTTCTATTATTTCATTTTCATTTTCTTTATGCTCAATAAAAATATTTGGTTCATTGCTATTATTATTCTCTAAACCTTCTATTTGAATGAGGGGATTTAAATCTATTTTTTGTTTCTTATCAATTTGCTCAAGAGTAAAAGAAATTTCCTCATCTGAATAAAGATCTTCTGAAATAAAGAAATAATTGTCTTTTTTTATTATTTTTTTGGTTTTTGTAGAAAACTTGAGAATAAAAGGAATTAATTCAAATTTTATTTCAAAAGGAAGAATTAAGGATTTATTTTTCAAATTTTTTATATTATCATCCTCCTCTTTTTGACACTCAATTTCTAAGTTAAATTCGATTAAATGAATTTCTTTTAAGCATGAATAATTCTGAATTTTTGGTATTTTAATTTCAATTTCTATTGGCATATTACAATTTATTATTTGATTGAAGTTAATTAGATTTTCTGGAAAATCGCGAATGATGTCATCATTTATATTAGCTTTTTTTATATTTGCTAGCTTTAATAATAAGGATTTATTTGAGAAAGAAAGAATATTCATCTTAAAAGATTCAGTATATAAGATAGGATAAATTGGGTCTATATTACATTCTATTCTATTAAAACAACATGAAATTTCATAAGTTTGAGGATCAACATTAATGATTGGAATAGAAAGTGAATCATTTATATTTATTTCAGAAAAATCTACAAAGTCTTCAAAAATAATATCTTTTGGTATCTCTTTTAATTCATAATTTTTTTGTAAAATTCCTTTGTTAATATTTAATTTTTTTACTTCTAAATTATTAAGGTCTTTATTTAAAATACTAGTAACTGAATTATAATCTGTATTAATTTGTTCTAAGCTTTTTTTTAATTCTTTTAATGGATTGCTTATTTGTAATTGTGAATCATCGCTAAATTTCACAGAGCATAAAGAAATAAAATCTTTTATTTCCTTTTTATATTTATTAAGATGTGAGCAATTGGATATTATATCTTGCTCATTTAATATTATTTCCATATTTTTTTTTAAATCTTTTAATTTATTTTTATAAATAGTTAAATCTTTATAAAATTTATCTAAGGGAATTTCATTTCCAAATACTAATTCAATATTATTATAAGCATTATTTTCTAATATTTTATTTTTTCTAATTTTTAGAAAATATAAAGATTTTTCTATTTCTGTTGAATATATATTATTTAACTTTTTACCATTTACTTTATTTTTGAAAATAATATCTTTTAAATGATTAGCAAATATATATAATTCGCCAGATTCACCTTTATTTTCACTTAATATATCATTATAAAGACTATTTTGAATAATAATATCGTGACTTATCATGAAAGAATAAGAAATTTTAATTATTTTTCTTTTTTCTTCTTTTTCTAAAAAAGGCTCATATTCTTTTAATGAATCATATAAATCTAAAATATCCTTAATTACTTTTTGTTTTTGATGATTAATGATTTTCAATGATAATATATCATCTACCAAACTATTATAATTATTTATTTTAATTGATAATTCTCTTAGTAATTTAGCATTATTTTTAGAGTTTAATTCTTTATAATCTTCATTTTTTTCTTTCAATTCATTTTCAAATTTGCTTTTAAACTCATTTTCTTTAAAGTTTTCAACTTTTGTTATATTATCAATTATTCTATTAATTTCTTCATTCTTGTTATTAATAGAGCAAGATAATTTTTTTATAATATCATCTTTTATATTGTCATATAAATATTTATTTGGGTTTTTTAAAAAAGTTAAAATATCATTATTTTCTTTGCTTTCAAAGAAATCAATTAATGAGTTATCTTGAAATATATTATTTATAATATTTTTTATCAACAATTTTAAAAAATAATCAATTCTATTATATATATAAGATTCTTCATTCATATTACATAAGCATTCATCCTTTGATAATTTATAAAAAAATTTTTTTATTTTTTCATAATATTTTTCAAAAAATTGTGTTCTTTTATTATTACATACTAAATTTAGCCATTTAATACCAATTTTTCTAGAAGAAATTCTGGGGCTTCTTAGTTCATTTGATAAATAATTTTTAATATTATAATCAATTAAATTGCTAAAATAATTCTTTTCTTTTGAGATAATACATTCTAATGAAGAATAATATCTTAAGCATAATAGCCAAAATGGAATACAACCTTTATCATAACATTTTTTATCTTTATCATAAATTTTAGTTTTATCTTCATAACTCAAATAAAATATTTCTTTATTATCATAAAAGTTATTATATTCAGTTAAAAAATATATAAGTGAAGGAAATTTATTATAAATTGCTTGTTTTTCTAAGTATATATAATTATCTAAATATTCTCTAAAATCAATATCATCAAAATCAAATTCATATTCTTTATTTAAAATATCTAATTCTTTCTGATTGTATAAATTAATTATAATTTCGCATAATTTAATAATATGTATCTCATCTTTTTTTAATTTTTTTTGAAGATTTGAAATAAATTTTAATTTATCTGAATATTCATCATTGTTATGGCCTAGCTTTTCAAATATTATTCTTGTTATATTACCTAAAGATGAAATAAAGCTATTTTTTTTTTTTGTTGTAATTTCTATTGAGTTTAGACGATTTAATCCATCACGATCTATTTTTATATCATTCATTAAATATCCATTAATTGGCTCTGATTCATTATTAATGTCTATAAATAAATAAATAAAATCCATTCCAGTGAATTTTGGGAAAATGATTTTAAAATTGGATTTATATTTCCAAGAATAGTTTTGAATTATATAACATATTTCGTCTTTTTTTATTTCTCTTTTAATTGTATTATTAAAATAGTCAAACATTTCTTGAATAATTTTAAAAGATATTATATTTCTTTTTTTATTATAGCAAAGTTCTCCTAAATTTTTGATTACATAACTGTTTAAAACACTATTTAATATTCTCTTATTTTGAGAGCTTATACTAAAATTTTCAACATCTGTTTTATTAAAAACAAAATTGCAAACATTTCTCATTTCATCATATTTAGATAAATTAAATAAAATATTCAAAGCATTATCTAAATTAGCATTGTCGAGCATATTTAATATTTGTTTAATTTCAGAATATTTCAATAAAATGTCTATAAATAATTTATGCTTTCTTGAATTCTCATTCAGATAATTAATTTCACTAGGAAAAGTTATTTTAGGCCAATTTATGTCAGATTTATCTTCCCTTTGAATTTCATTGATACTTGAAACTTTTTCTTTCAAATATTTCAAAATATCATTTGAATTCTTATCATTTCCAATATTAAATATCTTTTTTTTGAAACTTTCAATTATTATATTATTATTATCATTAAACTTCTTATTATTAACATCATTAATTAAGCTATCTTTTAATATAATATTTTGATTTTCATTATTTTTTTGTTCAATTTCTTTCCTTTTCTTATCAAGAATATTATTAAAACTCTTAAAATTAAAAGTAATATATTTTTTTTCAATTTCTTCTAAATTTATCAATGATTTTTTAATTTTTTCTAATTTTAAATTTCTTTCTTTTTGATTTAAATTCTCAATGTTTGAATTATCATCAAATAAATATATATTATTTTTAAAATATATATTTAAAACTCTAATCAATTCGGAATAAACTATATAATCATTTTTTAATAATTTTTCATCTATATCTTTTAACAAAAGCTCATAAATTTGTTTTTCTGTTTTAGAAAATTCTTTCATTATATTATTTAATTCATTTTGATAATTAAAATATAAAGAAAGTATTTTAACAACTGGAGGAATATTTTTATTTACTAAAAACATTCCCTCAATATTAGAGTAATATTTTTTATCTTCCTTAAATTTTATAAATAATTCTAATTCTTCTTCCTCAGAAATCAAATTACCTTCGAAATCATCAATATCATTTGATGTTGGTATATATTTATTAAAATTAGAAAATTCCAATAAAAATTGATAAAAAGCATAAGTTTCAAATCTAGATACTTTTGAAATCTCATATTTTGCCAATTTTTTATTATTATCTATATCTAAATAATTAAAATAACTATTTTTAACTAAATAAAAACCACTTGATTTATTAAATATAAATCTTGGATTTATTAATGAATTATTTTTTCCATCAATGACTTGAAAATCATATATATTTTTTTCAATTTTAATAGTAAAATTTATTTTATTTTTATAATATATATAAAATAATTCAAACCACAGTAAAACAATATTTTTATGATTTTTTAATTTTTCTATTAGTTTATTCTCGCTTTCATTATCATTTTCCTTCTCTCCATTTAATTCCTTTTCATTAAGGAATATATTGAAAGGAAATAAAGAATAAAAACTATCAAATAATTCTGGGCATTGACATAAATATTCAATTAGATATTCAAACATTTCAAATGATGGCTTTTTCAAGAAAATAAATATTTCATGAGCAAAATCTTCAGGCGTAACTTTATTTGTTATTATAAATTTATCTTTTAATAATTTAGAATATAATATTAATTTAGTACAAGGTATTCTTGTATTTTCATTTTTTAATAGAATCGAATCACTTATTATCAGTCTTAAATACTTTGGATTTGATGATATTGATTGAGATATTTTTTGTAATAAAATTACCAAAATATTAATGCCATAAAAGTCTCCTAAAATAATATTTTTATTAAATGAAACCTCTAATTTTTTATTTATTTTTTCAATATCTTTTATTATTTTATTTAGATGTTTAGATTTTATTGTTAGAAATTTATTCCAAAAATTAGATAATATGAAGGTAGCATTCTCATCTTCTTCTTCTTCTTTATTATTTTCATTTTTAAGAATCTTTTGAATTTTCTTAATATCTTTATATATATCAGAATATAAAATTTCTAAATCATTAAATCCTGTTTCTAATTTTATTTTAATTTTTTCTTCAAAAGAATTGATTATGCTATTTTTAAATTTATTATATTTTATTTCATCATTCATATCAATAGAATTTAAATAATAATGTTTAAATGTGGATTTTATTATATTAGTCAAATAATTTGAGTTAATATTATTAATATATTTCATCTTATTTTTTTGAATATCTGTAAGCTCATTTAAAATAAATTTAATGGTTCTCCCTGTATAAATTTCATTTGCAGAAGAATAAGTATCCTCTTCTTTATCTTTCTTCACTTGAATTTTTGAAGCCTTATGTACATTGGATAATCTACCAGAAATTTCATCAGATAGAGATTGAGGATAGTTAATGTTCTTTAAACCACCATAATACAAGCTTTTTGAATATTTAAGAGTTGAATCAACTTGAGGTAAAGTAAAAGCAACACATTTACTAAATAGGGAAGAGTTAATTTTTGACTCATTATTATAAGGATTAAAAGTAAAAAATAATCTAAAATTATCATTTATTTTTTTTTCAGATTTAGAATTTATATTATTATTTCTTTTGTAAGTGATTTCATTAATACCTTTTATTATTTTTAGTTCTGGATTATCACCACATAAAGGAATTAATTTTTCTATTATTTCAACAGGTGCAGATTCAATTTGTTCAATCAGAATCCAATATCCTTTTTCCAAGGCTTCACAAAATGGTGATAATTGAGGCTCAAATCTTTTAGTTAATGATATTTTATCCTTTATTTCATTGTATATCTCTTTTGCTTTTTTATAATTTTCATCTTTTTTATCCATTTTATCATAGCATTTGCATAATTCATTATAATTATTTGGATTCCATTTTGAAATGTTATTATTATCATGAACCAAAAAAGATAATTCTGTACATAATTTAGATATATAGTTTTCTTCTTCTGGGGTTAATTTTCTTATCATTGATTGGCCAAAAAACATTGTAGAATTAATATCTTTATTCATTTGATATATATATAATTCTTTTCCAAACATATCTGCGAATAATCTTATCAAATGAGTTTTTCCTGAATTAGTATTACCCTGTAAAATAATAGAGCATTTTGTTAGGATTGAGCAAGACAAAAATAATAAGCAATGCTTTTGAGGTAGAGTTAATGTATTGAATTTTTTCATAATTTCTTCTTTATTTATTGCTCTATTTTTTTTTAAACTAAAATCTAATGGCTTTGAAATATTTTCTTCATTTTTCTTTTCCTCTGTTTCTTCGATTTCAATCCTAAATGTCTCATCTCCAATATAAGAGAATGTTGGAATAAAATTAAACGCTTTAAATTGCAATTTATTTATAATTTCTTGTATTTTTTCATTATCAGTATGTCTATACACAAAAATAAATTGAGAAATAATTGATATATCTAATTTTGAATAAGTATTTTCACGAAATGAAATAAATTTATTAATATCGTTTAAAGATAATGAATTATTATTAGATGATGAATAATTATTTTGTATTTGGGTTGCCATAAGAAATTTATCTTCAAAATAATTTGATTCAAGATTATATTCTTTATTTTTGAATTTAGATGTAATTATTTTATGAATATCTTCACCATTTGGATTTTGAACAATAAAATATATACAAGCTCTTAATAAAAAATTTGGAAGACTATTCCTATTTATTTTCCCATTTTCTGAATCAAAAATACCAAATAAATATGGAGGATTATCCATATTTTTTTTTCTATTTTCTCCATTTGGTAACAATATATTTTCTTTATTACAATCAAATATATTTTCCAATAATTCAAATATACCTGGAGAAGCTTTATTAATATTGTGAAATATAATTACATATTTATCATCTTTTTCATTAATTAAAGCTTTCAATAAATCTGTCTGAATAAAATCTACTTTTATTATATTATTTTCAGTTGTTGCAGTAATTTTTCCTAAAAGGTCTTCATTTTTAGTATTTTCAGTCAAATAAATATTAATTATATTACTATTATTAATGTTTAATAAATCAAATACATATTTTAAAGCTGTTTTTTTTCCTTGGCCTTGTTCTCCCTCTAATATTAAAGGAATATTTAAATTCATTGATGTATGTATTATATCAATATTTTCACAAAATGACTCAGTAAATGCAATATCATTTGGAATAAGCTCATTTGCATCAGATTTTTCAATAAACATTTGTGTATTTAAAGACATTATTACAGTTTTTCCATTTATTTCTGATTTCTTCAAAATAGATTTATTTTCATCGTATTTCCATAAATATGCTTTGGTGCTAAATAATTCTCTAAATTTTTGAAAATTTCTACTTTTTATAGTTCTAAATTCAAAAAGTCCTTTAAATAAATTAAATATAATTATTTCAACAAAATCAGTATTTTCATCTGGTGTTAGCGTTTCTCCAAATTCTAATATAATTTTAATTATTTTTATTTTTTGAGCTAAAGTAATTGTTATTTTTAATAAATTCTCTATTTTTTTAAATAATTTTATTGATTTATCAATTTCTTGTGTTTTATTTATTTTATTATTTTTGGAATTTATAACCATATCAATAATTGTTTTTTCTTCTTCTTCTTTATAATTTTCAACATTTATTACTGTAAATCTAGATAGTATTGCTTCTGATAATTTACTCTCAAATCCACTATTTGCGGTGGCCAAAACTCTTTTTTTTTTTATGCTATTAAAAAAAGATACTTCTTTATTTTCTTCAGTAAAAGTATCATAAATATCTTCAACTAATATAATTTTTTGCTCTTCAGTTAAAAATTGATTAAATCTTTCTAGAACATCTGAATATAAATTTGATATATTTTTCAAAATAAAAGGTCTATCCTTAAGTAATGCATCAAGAATAAATCCAGGCTTAAATTCTATAATATAATCAGAAAATATATCTTCTGCATCATTATTTTCATAAATTTTATTTTCTTCTTGAAATAAAATATCTTTAAATTTATTTACAGCATAATCAAATCCTCTAATTCCCTCTTTTGGTCTAAATTTATTTTTTACTAGCTTATTATTTTTATATTCTTCAAATAATTCTGATATTTGATTGGATTTTCCACAAATATAGCAAAGATATTTAAAATAAAAAATTTTTGATTCTTTTTTACTTAATACTATGGGGCCACCTAACAGTTGATCTACTTTTGTTTCTTGATTTAAATTAATAATTTCTGGATTTTCTTGAAGTAGAGTTTCACATAAAAATGTTTTGCAACTAGTTTTTCCTAAGAATAGTAATGATTCATCATCAGAGGAAATAATTGCATTAAAAAGTGGATTTAAAAAATTCTGCAATTTAAAATATGAGAATATTCTTTTTTGCATTTTTTTTGTGAATATGAAATTTATATCAATTTTACATTGACCTTTTTGTAGGAATGTTTTTCCTTCTTCATCTTTAATATTTATAAGATTTTGGAAATAACAATCTAAATTCTCTTCATTTTTTAATCCAAAAACTTCTTTGATTAGTTCTATTAAATTATTTTTTATATCTTCTATATTCTTTTTATTTAATTTGGATAAAATATAAAATATAACATTATGATAAGTTTGAAATCCAATAAAATTCTCTATATTATTTTTTTGGTAATAAATTCTTTTAAATATTTTTTTAATATCTCTGAAGGATAGAGGCTGAATATAATTTTTATCCAATTGATTAAATTTCAGCATAAATATCCCCACATTTTGAGCTTCTACATCTTTTATATTTAATTTGTCCTTTTCTAATTCATTATAAAAACTATTATTTATTTCTTCACAAATATTTTGAACATCTTTTTCAATAGTCCTTATTTCTTCAATAGTTTTCCTTATATGAGATGGATATACAAATTCCTTTAATGAAGATTCAATTAAAGGAGGCAATTGATTTCTTCCTAAAGTACCAACTTTGTTTTGACAAGCTATAAAAATAAAATTTTCATTAATTTGAATATTTTTTTCTAAACCTGGTATATATATTCTATATTCTCTGAAATGAGACAAAGAAGGCATTAAAGATTTCATTGTTTCAGATGAACTAAGATTAAATTCATCAGCTATAAAAATAGTTCCTTGTTCCATTGCTAAAGTCAATAAGCCATCTTTGAAACGAACATCGCTGCCTCTTATTGTAGTTCCACCAAAACAGTGTGAAGGCTTAGTTCCTGAATGAAATGATTGAATATAATATTTTTTATTTCCCATTATCATTTTTGCAAGTGTACTAGCACCTGTGGTTTTCCCTATTCCTGTTGGCCCTTCAAACCTCATATGTAAATGAATTAAATATGAGGAATATGCTTTAATTAAAAAAGTGCACAATTCATTTGAATTAATAAAAAAAAATTTATTTTCTTCTTTATTTCTAGATTTAGGCATTTTTTCTTTCAAAATATTTTTTATTATATTGTTAATTGATTCATCAATTATAAAATCTTTGCAATTAGGAGAAATTAATTGAAAAATATAATTTACTATTATATCTATTTTTATTTCCTCGAATTTAGATTTAAATATAAATACAGATTCAATAAAAAAGTTGAGAAATGACATTGTATTTATAATTTTTTTATTATCTGTTTTTAGTTTATTATAAATACTTGAAGATATTTCATTTTTTCTATCTTTTTTTGAAATGCTACTTTTATTTTCATTTCTTTTTTCCCCATTTTTTTCTTCTATATTTTGTTTTTGTCTAAGGTTTCTTCTTTTATTTGGTTTATTTTCATTATTTTGGTTGTTGCCATCTTTTTTGATGCTTTTATTATTTTCTTCTAAAATATTAATTTTAAATTTGACAAATTCTTCTATATTTAAGTTTATCAACTGATCTTCAAAATAAATAATTTTAAATCTATTTATAAATGCAGGTGACATCTTAATTAATTTTTCTTCATCACAAACTGCTATTACCCTAAATGTTTTTTTAATTTCAATGTTTTGCTCTTTTTTATTTGGATTTTCTGGGACCTCAAAAAATAATTTTTTATTTGAATTTAAATTAAGATCAAATAAATTATTTGCTCTTTCTGTTACTTGAGAAGAAATTTCATTAATGCAATCAAAAACAATGCATTTTCCCTCTTTGATTCCATTTAACAAAAATCCATTTTTCCATTCAATAATTGGCTGGCCAGACTCTTTCTTTCTATTTAATATTTGCTTGCCTATTAAATCAGCACATGAAGTTTCTTCTGTGCATATCATAAAATCAACATCTAATTTTCCATATTTTTCATCAACTTTCTTATTATAATATTCTGCCATCCATAGTGCAAATTGGGTTTTTCCACACCCTCTTTTTCCTATTATGATAACATTACTTCCATTTTTAAAAGAAAAATCAACTTGTTGAAATACTTTTTTAATAGCTTCAGTTTTAAAACAATTAGGAAATTTTTTAGGTAAATCAAAATGAATCTCAATTTTTTCAAAATATTTTTGAATAATTTTTTCAAATTCATTTTGTTGCTCATGTGTTTTACCATAAATATTGTATATAATATTATACATATCTTCTCCCTTAGAAAATGCTTCTATGCATGAATATATTTGCCTTAAAGTAAAACAAATAAAATCATTTGATTTTGCTTTAGACCATTCTAAATGGAAAGCTATTAACTTTTTAATATCATCATCTTTCATAACTATTCTTTCTTCGCTTTCACAAATATTATCTCTTATTCCCTTTGAAATTTCAAATAATTCATCTTCTGAAAATTCCTCGAAATTTACTATCTGAAATTTGGATAAAAATTTTATACCAGCAAATTCTCTTTTGTCCTTATAAAACTTAGTTCTTTTATTTTGTGTAGCAATTAAACAAAAATTTGGTTTCATAATAAATTTCTGTAATGGAAGTCCTGTTATTTCAATGCTCAATACTCCTGTATCCAAAGCCTCTTCAATACATTGAAGAACTGATACTGGGGCCAAATTAATTTCATCCAAATGCAAGCAATGTCCATTTCCATTATTAAAAGCTTCAATAAAAGGTCCATAAATCATTTTTAAACCTCCAAGAGAATCAGGATCTCCTGAATATTTTCCAAATAAATCTGATATTTTTGTTTCCTTACTAAGACTAAATTTAATATATTTAAATTCAGTATAATTTTCCCTTTTTATCCCTGTTTCTTGCTCTCTTTTTTTTTCATCTTCTATTATTTTCCATTGACGATATTTAGCCATCATTGAAGCAGTAAATGATTTAGATGTTCCTGTTTCTCCTTCTAATATGCATGGAACTTGATATTTCATATAATGATAAACTTTGTTACATTTTTCTTTTGATTTCTTTGATAAAATGAAATTATTTTCTTTGAATAAAGGACATGTAGTATCAATTTCCTCTAAATATTTATCTTCTAATTTAGGATTTTTTAAATCTTCAATTAAATCTTCTATTTGAATATTTTCCAATAAATCTTGTTGTTCATCATTAAATTCAAATATATTATATGTATCTTTTACTTTATTTGCATTTCTTTCAGTTAATATAAATGAGTCTTTTGATTCATTCTCTGAGTAAATAGTGGACTGTTCATTGAATGTTTTTTCAATTCTTCTTTTATGCTTCATTAAATTTAAATATATTCTAATTTTATATATCTCTTTTATATTTAAAAAAATATAAACCTTAATTTATTAAATAAATCGAATTCCAAATT
>Ga0247609_10002930_pt1 | contig 17609 bp, 16 predicted proteins | sample 172DNAGHGlowgp2_FD_193487 | JGI IMG/M metagenome (GOLD analysis project Ga0247609, IMG submission 193487) | Sheep rumen microbial communities from Palmerston North, Manawatu-Wanganui, New Zealand - 1728 DNA GHGlow gp2 | ecosystem: Host-associated > Mammals > Digestive system > Stomach > Rumen ...
CAACGCGGCTGGGAGGACTGATACGGAAAGTGGGCTTGTCCCCGCGATTTCTCAAGTTTCCCTCTCCAGCAGGCCGGTTCCTCCTTCTTACAACAAAGGTAGGGAATCGAACCTTACTAAGCAAAAAATATTCTATCTTTTTCTTAGACGCTGCAAACTTAGAGTGCTTTCTGTTGTTTTAAAATCTAAGGTCGAAAGTACTTTCGCTCAACAAAAAAAGAACAAGTTCTTTGTTTTGTCTTCGCTTAATCGTACCTTTGACCTTGTCGTAGGTACTTTCGCTCAACAAAAAAGAACAAGTTCTTTGTTTTGTCTTCGCTTAATCGTACCTTTGACCTTCTGTCGAAAGTACTCACGCTCGGAAAAGCTAAAATAAATTTTGCTTTTCCCTCGCTTAATCGTACCTTTGCAAAACATTTCTAAAACAGGGAGGCTGATGAGATATGCGATTATTGCAGCAGGTGAGGGTTCGCGGCTGACACAAGAGGGTGTGGCGTTGCCCAAACCGCTGGTGGAAGTGGGTGGCGAGAGTCTGATACTCAGGCTGTTGCGCATCTTCATGGTTCACGGGGCTACGGAGATATGCGTCATCTGCAACGACCGCACCCCGCTGGTGGAGGCGCGCCTGAAGGAGATTCAGACTGCCGGCATCAGCCTGTCGCCGTCGGCGGAGAAGACGGCGGTGCCCCTGCGCTTTGTCGTCAAGTCGACGCCCAGCTCCATGCACAGCTTCTACGAGCTGGCAGACTGGCTCGACGGCGACGAGCCTTTCGTGCTGACGACGGTGGATACCGTGTTCCGTGAAACGGAGTTTGCCGAATATCTTGCCGCCTTCAAAAGCTGTCTGGCTGCCGGCAACGACGGACTGATGGGGGTCACGACGTATGTGGATGACGAGAAACCGCTCTACGTCGAGACGGACCGTCGGCAACGCATCACGGCTTTCGCGGATGCTGTCGGGGGGACAACGAAACGCATAGAAACCGCGGATGAGGGGAGCGGGACGTACGTCTCTGCCGGCATCTACGGACTGACGCCGAAGGCCCTGCAGACGCTGCGGACGTGTGTGGCGCGGGGAGAGAGCCGCATGCGCAATTTCCAGCGCGCCTTGTTGCGCGACGGCTTGCAGCTGCAGGCATGGGCGTTCTCGAAGGTGCTGGACGTGGACCACCAGAGCGACATCGCAAAGGCTGAGGAGTTCTTGAAAGAATAATCAGAATAATCGGAATAATCGGAGAACTCGGAGTAATCAGAGTAATCGGAGTAATCAGAGTAATCGGAGTAATCAGAATCATGATAGTCATAGGCATAGCACGCGAAGAACGGTTCTCGCCCAACTCGGTAGAGAAGGACAGGGCTATCATGGTTGCCGTCATGGCGCAGATGCAGGGACGCACCCTCTCCGAGGAAGATGTGAAGAGGCACGGCACTATGCTTTCCGAGGCTGATATGAAGAAGGGCGGCATCATCCTTTCCGAGGCGGACATCCTTGCGGCGGCTGCCGAAGCCGAAAGGCATGGCGAAGAATACCACCTGCCCGATGCCGACCTCTACCTGTCGATGGCGCGTGGCGAACGGCTGTTGGCGTTGCTCAGGGAGAAAGAGGCACAAGGCAGGGTGGTGATGAACCCTACGGAGGGCGTGGAAGCCTGTCGCCGCAGCCGTGTGGAGGCGTTGATGCGCCGCCACCATCTGCCCCTGCCGCCCCAGGAGAGTGGCGAAGGCTATTGGCTGAAGCGCGGCGACGGAGCTGCTCAGGAGGCTGCCGACGTGGTGTTCTGTGAAGACCGGCAGGCGTTGGCTGTCGCGGAGCAGGCTTTCCGCGAGCGCGGCATCGCCGACATGGTGGTGCAGGCACATGTGCGCGGCGACCTGGTGAAGTTCTATGGCGTGGAGCCTGCGGGCTTCTTCCGCTATTTCTATCCAGGCGACGACGGCGACAGCAAGTTTGGCGACGAAGAGCGCAACGGCAAGCCCCGCCACTACTTCTTCCAGCGGCAGCAGCTGCAAGCAACGGCAGAGCTCCTCTCGCGGCTGGCGAAGGTACCCGTCTATGGTGGCGACGCCATCGTCAAGGCCGACGGCGACTTCGTGCTGATAGACTTCAACGACTGGCCCAGCTTCTCGCGATGCAAGGACGAGGCGGCAAGGGCGATAGCTTTCGCCGCAAAGCGGCGGAAATCGGAGTAATCGGAGTAATCAGAGTAATCAGAGTAATCGGAATAATCAGAATAATCAGAATAATCGGAATAATCGGAATAATCGGAAAATATGAACAATAACGATTGGCGCAAGGGTAGGAGCTTCGGCGAACTGTTGAAGGCCTCCTTCAAGTCGGACGACACAGAAGAGTGGTTGGACGTGCATTTCACGCGCCCCATTGGTTTGTTCTTCGCCCTGGGCTGGATCAGGCTGGGCGTCCACCCGAATGTGGTCACCATCCTCTCCATTTTCCTCGGCGCAGCAGCCGGCGTGATGTTCTATTTCGACGACCTGTGGCACAACCTCTGTGGCGTGCTGTTGCTGATGTTTGCCAACTTCTGCGACTCCACCGACGGACAGATGGCGCGCCTCACGGGACAGAAGACGCTCATCGGGCGTATGCTCGACGGCTTTGCCGGCGACGTGTGGTTCTTCTTCATCTACTGTGCCATTTGTCTGCGCCTGATGCCCCAGCAGATACCCGGTCTGACGATGAACTGGGGAGTATGGATATGGGTGTTGGGCATCGTTGCCGGCTTCCTTTGCCATGTGCCCCAGGCATCGCTTGCCGACTACTACCGGCAGATTCACCTGCTGTTCCTTCTGGGCAAGGAAGGGTCGGAGCTGGACACCTATGCCGAGCAGCATCGCATCTGCGAACAGCTGCCACGCAGGGGGGCTCTGCTGGAACGTGTCTTCCACGGCAACTACCAAAACTATTGCAAGAGCCAAGAGCGGAGAACGCCTGAGTTTCAGCGTTTTTATGCGCGAGTGAAAGAACGGTTTTCGGGTGTTGAAAACCTGCCTGCCGACCTGCGCCAACGTTTCTTGCAAGGCAGTCGTCCGTTGATGCCCATCACCAACATCCTCTCGTTCAACACCCGTGCCATCGTCATCTATGCCACTTGCCTCTTGAACTGTCCGTGGATGCTCTTCCTGGTGGACATCGTGGTGTTCAACACGCTGTACATATACATGCACGCCAAGCACGAAAGATTGTGCAAGAGTTTAGAGTTTTAAAGTATGGACATAAAAGGATATATCTTCGATTTCGGTGGCACCCTCGACACGGCGGGAGTGCATTGGGGCAAGGCTGTATGGCATGCCTACGAGCGCCACGGCGTGAACGTGGGAGAAGCGGCCTTCCGCGAAGCCTATGTGCAGGTGGAACGCCGCCTGGGCAGGGAAGACATCATCCGTCCCGATTTCACGTTTTTTCAAACGCTTGATGTTAAACTTTCTCTTCAGTTTGATTATCTCAAAGAAAAGAAATACCTTTGCACCCGTAATGCCGAAATCAGTCCCCGCGCCCTGGTCGAAGACCTCTACCAACGGGTGGCGGCAAACGTGCGCCATAGTGCCGACGTGCTGGCTGAATTAGGAAAGAAAGCGACGCTGGCACTCGTCAGCAACTTCTACGGCAATCTCGAAACCGTGTTGCACGAATTTGCACTCGCGCCACTCTTCCAGAGCGTGACAGAGTCGGCGCAGGTAGGGTTGCGCAAACCCGACAGCCGCATCTTCAGCCTGGCGCTGGAGGCTATGGGAATGGAAGCCTGCGAGGTGGCTGTGGTAGGCGACAGCCTGAAGAACGACATCCGTCCGGCACACGAACTGGGATGTACCACCATCTGGCTCAAAGGCGAGGGATGGAACGACGACGAAACGGCTGAAGGTCAGGCGGATAGAGTAATTTCAGACCTTGCCGAGCTGCTCTCGTGCAATATATCCCCAAAAGGAACGTTATATAGAATATAAAAAGCGAAAGCGATATATCGAAAAATAGAAAAAACGAAAATGAATCAGACTATCACAAAGCCGGCAGACGGCAAGTTGGGCATCATGGTCGTAGGGTGCGGAGCGGTTTCCACCACCTTCATGACCGGTGTGCTCATGGCACGTAAGGGACTCGCAAAACCCATCGGCTCCATGACCCAGTACGACAAGATTCGCGTGGGGCGTGGCCATGAAAAACAATACCTGCCCGTGGGAGAAATCGTTCCGCTGGCACAATTAGACGACATCGTCTTCGGCACTTGGGACGTCTATCCGCAGAATGCCTATCAGGCAGCGGTTTATGCCGAGGTGCTGAAAGCCAAAGACATAGAACCCGTACGCGACGAACTGCAGCAGATCGTACCCATGAAGGCTGCTTTCGACACCAACTACGCCAAGCGACTCAACGGCGACAACGTGAAGACCGTAGAGGGCAAGTTGCCTACACGATGGGAGATGGTGGAGATGCTGCGCGACGACATACGCCGCTTCAAAGCTGAGAAGGGATGCCAGCGCATCGTTGTGCTCTGGGCAGCATCAACGGAAATCTACGTTCCCGTATGCAAGGACGTACATTACCAGCTGGCAGACCTGGAACAGGCGATGAAAGCCGACGACCGCGAACATGTGGCACCCTCTATGTGCTATGCCTATGCAGCCCTGAAAGAAGGGGCACCCTTCGTCATGGGAGCGCCCAACACCACCGTGGACATTCCTGCCATGTGGCAACTGGCCGAGCAAACCCACATGCCCATCGCCGGCAAGGACTTCAAGACGGGGCAGACGCTCGTGAAGTCGGGCTTCGCACCCATTCTTGCCGTACGCAACCTGGGACTCGATGGATGGTTCTCGACCAATATCCTCGGCAACCGCGACGGACTGGTGCTCGACGACCCGCAGAACTTCCGAACGAAGGAGGTGTCGAAACTCTCCACCTTGGAAACCATTCTCAAGGCCGACAACCAGCCCGACCTCTACAGCGACTACTATCACAAAGTGCGCATCAACTACTATCCACCGCGCAACGACAGCAAGGAGTCGTGGGACAACATCGACATCTTCGGATGGATGGGCTATCCCATGCAGATAAAAATCAACTTCCTCTGCCGCGACTCCATCCTGGCAGCTCCCGTCTGCCTCGACCTCTGTCTGCTCACAGACCTTGCCGCGCGTGCCGGACGATACGGAACACAACAGTTCCTGAGCTTCTTCCTCAAGAGCCCCATGCACGACTATACGGCTGGTGAGGAAGCTGTCAACAATCTTTTCCAGCAATACACCATGCTGAAGAATGCCATCCGCGAAATGGGCGGATACCAACCCGATGAAGAAATTGACTAGACGATTAACCCTTCTTTTCCTCCTCCTTGCTATGGTCGCTACGACCACAGCACAGGAGTTGCGCGGATATGTCGTAGACCAGCAGACGGGCGACAGCATACCCTATGCCAACGCTGTATATAAAAGCAACAAAGTGGGGGCTGCCGGTGACGCCTCTGGTATGTTCACTATTGCCCGCCACGAAGGCCTGACCATTACCGTGAGTGCCGTAGGATACAAACCCCGACGCGTGAAAATCAACGCCAACACACCTTCAGAGATTCATGTCTCGCTCATAGCCGACTCACGACGCATGGAAGAGGTAGTGGTAAAAGCCAAACGCCGACGCAAATACACGCGAAAGAACAACCCTGCCGTGGAACTCATGCGCCGCGTCATAGCTGCCAAAAAGCAGACCGACCTTGAAAACCACGACTTCTACCAGTACGACAAGTACCAGAAAATCACCATGGCGGTCAACAACCTGACTCCGGAGGAGATGGAAAAAGGCATCTTCCGCAAGTCGCCCTGGCTGAAAAACCAAGTGGAGGTGTGCCCCTACAACAACAAACTCATACTGCCTATCTCCATCGACGAGACCCTGACGCAACACATCTACAGAAAGTCGCCGAAGGACAGCAAGGACATCATACAGGGACAGACTACCAAGGGCATCAGCAAACTCATTCAGACAGGTGAGGCGCTCAACACGGTTGTCAAAGACCTATTCTCCGACATCGACATCTACGACGACCAGATACGACTCCTGCAGAAGCAGTTCCCTAGTCCTATCGGATCTACCGCTATCTCGTTCTATCATTTCTATATCGACGATACCGTCTATGTGGACCAAGACCCGTGCATACGCCTGCAATTCCTGCCTGCCAACCAGCAGGACTTCGGATTCCGAGGCGAACTGTATGTCGTCAACGACAGCTCTCTGCACGTCAAGAAATGTGACATGCAGCTGCCTGCCAACACAGGAGTGAACTTCGTCGATGCCATGAAGATTGAACAGGCTTATACAAAACTCGACAACGGCGAGTGGGTGCTTACCAAGGACAACATGATAGCCGAACTCGAACTCACAGACTTGTTCCAGAGGGCAGTCGTCATCCGTACCACCAACATGAACAACTATGCCTTCGAACCCATCGACAACAAACTCTTCAAGGGAAAGGCGAAGACGCGGACCCTGGCTGACGCCAAACTGCGCGACGAGCAGTTCTGGAAGGAACATCGTACCGTAGAACTCACCAAGAGCGAGGCCGACATGGACAACTTCATCAAGAACATGTCCAAGTCGAAAAACTTCAAGTGGCTCATGTTCTTGTCGAAGGCACTCATAGAAAACTTCGTGGAGACGGGAAATCCCAGCAAAATCGACATCGGACCGGTCAACACATTCCTCTCTAAAAACTTCGTCGATAACATCCGCCTGCGCGTAAGCGCACGTACTACTGCCAAGTTAAGCCCCCATTGGTTTGCCGAAGGTTATTATGCCTACGGTACAAAGTCGAAGAAACACTACTACGGCGCCACGTTGACCTACTCTTTCAACAAACCGCAATACCAGCCGAAAGAGTTCCCCATAAGAACCATTTCCTTTGAATCGACCTACGACATGATGTCGCCGTCGGACAAATATCTGAAACACAACAAGGACAATATCTTCATGACCATCCGTCCGCAGAAGGTGCAGCAGATGTTCTTCTACAACCGACAGGCGCTGCGATTCAAGTGGGAGACGGACTACGGACTGGCTACCGATTTCGAATTGAAGACCGAGAGCAACGCGCCTACAGGATTGCTGGAATACAAACGCCTGAACGATGGTGCCGACGTGGAGAAAATCCGTATGACGGAGATGAAGCTCGGCTTCGACTACAGACCAGGGCAAAGCTACGTCAACTCCAAGCAAAACCGTATTGAGGTAAACCTCGACGCACCGCAGTTTACCCTTTCGCACACCATTGGTCTGAACAAATTCCTCGGCGGACAATTCCAATATCACCTCACCGAGGCTTCCATCTACAAACGACTGTGGCTCGGTTCCTGGGGACATATCGACACCCGACTCAAGGCTGGAGCCCAATGGAGCAAGGTGCCCTTCCCCTTGCTCATCATGCCTGCCGTCAATACGTCATTCTTCGAAACCCAGGGTACATTCAACATGATGGAGAACATGGAGTTCCTGAACGACCGCTACGCACAGTTCAATATTGCATGGGACCTCACGGGAAAAATCTTCAACCGCATACCGCTGCTCAAACGACTGAAATGGCGCGAATATGTGGCGTTCAAAGGCATGTGGGGACATCTCACCAGCAAGAACAACCCCTTCCTGGAAGCCAACGCCAACGATCCGGAATTGTATCGATTCCCCGAAAATACACACGTCATGAACAACCAGCCCTACATGGAACTGGTGCTCGGCGTGCATAATATCTTCAAGATGTTCGAAGTGGATTACGTACGCCGACTCACCTATACCGCCTATCCAGGCGTCAAGGTCCATGGCATACGCTTCGGATTCAATCTCGTGTTCTAAAGTCATTCCGGAATCCTCGGAATCTCCAGTATTTCCGGAACCTCAGAACCTTCAGACTCTCCGGTCTTCTTTTCTTAGAAAAAAAAGTGCAAAAAAATAGCCAAAAGTGTTTCACAACACCTTTGGCTCTTGTTTTCTAACTAACTTATTATCAACTATTCATTACTCTTTTATATTAAAACTCTTTTATATTAAAATAAAATGCAATGCAAATGTATGCAAAAATTTCTATACACCATAGATTTTGATAATAAAACTATAAAAAAACTACGCAAACGTTTGCGTAAATAAAACGGAATTACTATTTTTGCAGCGATGAATTAGTGTTTTGCCAAGATGAAACAGCGTAGAATATCATTAAAGGACCTCGCTGAGCGCATGGGAGTGAGCATCGCTACCGTATCACGTGCCCTGAGCAACAGCCACGAGGTGAGCGAAGAGACGAAACGCAAGATTCAGACTGTGGCACGCGAGATGAACTATCGCCCCAACCCGTTTGCACAAAGCTTGCGCAAGGAGGCGCCACACATCATAGGAGTGGTTGTCCCAAACCTCGTAGCCCATTACTATGCTGCTGTGCTCGACGGCATCGAGGACTATGCACGACAAAAGGGATACTCCGTCTTTAGCAGCAACTCGCACGAGAGTAACGAACTGGAAACGCTCGCCATAGACAACTTCATCAGCATGCACGTGGATGGCATCATCGCTTGTCTCGCACAAGACACGACAGACTACTCGCACTTCGAGGAAATCCACCGCATGGGAATTCCGCTGGTATTCTTCGCACGCACATGCTTGCCCAACCTCTTTTCGCAAGTGGTGGCAGATGGCGACATCGCAGCACAGAAGGCTACGCAACACCTTATCGACGCCGGCAGCAAGCGTATAGCATTCCTTGGAGGACCCAACCACCTGGACATGGTGCGACGCCGCAAGCACGGCTATCTGGAGGCCCTGCGCCACAACAAGATACCTGTTGACCGTTCGTTGGTGGTCAACGGGAAAATAGACTTCCAGACTGCAAGGGAAGCGGCTGTGCAACTCTTGCGACGCGACGACAGACCGGATGCCATCCTGGCTTTCAACGACATCGTTACTTATGCTGCCTTCGATGCCATCAGGTCGATGGGATTGCGCATACCTGATGATGTAGCCATCATCGGATTCTCCGACACGGAGTCGGGACTCTTCGTCACACCTACACTCTCCGTCATCGCCGACCAGGCTCACCAGCAAGGCATGAAAGCCTGCGAATTGCTGTTGCGCAACATCAACGGCGACCACACCATCTACCAGGAGGTGATACCGATGGAACTGAAAATCAGGGAAAGCAGCATCAAGAAATAACCCTCAACCCCCGAAATAACCCTCAACCTTCATCACATCTCCCTGTCGAGTCGTCCTCGCCACAGGTATTTGCGCGTTTCGTGAACGATCACGCCGTTCAGGAAGAGCAGCGAAAGCAGGTTGGGTATTGCCATGAGCGCATTCATACAGTCGGCTAAATTCCACACGACGGTAAGATTGGCAATACTACCTATAAACACAGCTACAATATAGAGAACGCGGTACGTCAGCACCAGCTTACTCCTCATGACTATTTCCACCTGTTTCTGCGTATGACGGAATTTTCGCCATTTGATAGAGAGGTACTCCACAGCACGCTCGCCGTAGTAGCTCCAGCCGAGAATGGTGCTGAAGGCAAACGTCAGCAGACCGAAAGAAAGCAGGGGCGATCCTACATAGGGTATCTTGGAGAATGCGGCATGGGTGAGCGCACCACCGTCTTTAAAGTCGATGTCAGGATACGCCAGCACGCTGCTGACGATGACCAGTCCGGTGAGGGCACAGATGACGACCGTGTCCCAGAAGGTTCCGCTGGAAGATACCAACGCTTGTCTGACGGGATTGCGCGTCTGGGCTGCTGCCGCTACGATGGGGGCAGAACCCAGACCTGACTCGTTGGAGAACAAACCGCGGGCAATACCGAAGCGGGCGGCCATCATGACGGAGGTTCCCACAAAGCCGCCGCCTGCCGCCTCGGGCGTGAAAGCGCTCGTACAGATGAGTTGCAGGGCGGGCCACACGTAGTTGCCGTTGACAAAAAGGATATAGATGCAGCCCAACACATAGAAGATAGCCATGAATGGTACAAGCATGCCGCACACCTTGGCGATACTCTTCACCCCGCCGAGGATGACGGCTGCCGTCAACAGGCACACTACGGCACCCGTGATAACGGGGGATATCGAATAGCTTTCGTTGGTTAACGTGGAGATGGCGTTGGCCTGTACCGTACAGCCGATACCGAAAGAGGCGCAGGCGGTAAACAGGGCAAAGGCTACAGCCATCCATTTCCATCCCAGACCGCGTTCCAAGGCATACATCGGACCGCCCAGCATCTTACCGTGCTTGGTCTTGATACGGTATTTCACAGCCAGCAGACCTTCGGCATACTTGGTGGAGATGCCGAAGACTCCTGTCAGCCAGCACCATAGCACGGCACCAGGACCTCCTAATGCCACAGCCGTAGCCACACCTATGATGTTTCCCGTGCCTATGGTAGCGGCCAGGGCCGTTGCCAGCGCCCCAAACTGGGATACGTCACCCGTGGCGTTCTTGTCTTTCTGAACAGACAGTTTGATGGCGGTAAATATCTTGCGTTGTGGAAATCGCAACCGGATGGTAAGAAACAGGTGGGTTCCCAATAGGAGAATAATCATGGGCCATCCCCATAGGAATCCGCTGATTTGTTCTAATATGTCGTTGAGTACTTGCATCTTTTTCTTGAAGGGGAGTTATAAGGGAGTTGAAGAGGAGTTATAGGGGAGTTGAAGGGGAGTTATAGAGGAGATTTCTCGATATTTACCCAAACCTTTTCGAACCCCAGGGAACGTAACAGTTGTGCAAACTGCTGACGGGCGTTCTCTTCTGCTGTTGCGATGTTTTGCGGGGTAACACAACGCGCGTACATCTTCTGATAGGCTCGGTTGTAGAGGGCTTCGCGATCGGCTGATGACCACGACCCGCTTTCAAAGAATGAACGTGTCTGGGCTTCGTCTATGAAATTGCGGTCGAGGAGTTGTATCGGCGGCAGGGTGGCGACGACGGCGGTATCGGTAACCTGAATCCATTTGTCGTCGGTCTTCTGCAGGTCTATGCCGAGGCGTACCGTCCCGTAGTAGATGCGCACCAGTTCCTTGTCGCTGAAGAAACCGCGCGAGAGAGTATCGACAAGTTCTTCGTCTCTGACCGACAGGAACTCCCATTGACCTATCTGCTTGATAGCGGCAATCTGCGTGGGGGTGATGTCGATATGCTGGTCTGGTCCCACGTCGATGTGATTGTCTTTGTTGAACCAATACAACAGTCCACCGCCAATGGCGATGAGCAGGGCAAAACCGACAAGTTTCACCCATACGTAGGTGCTGATGTCCTTGATTTCTCTTAACAACCGCTTTTTCATACCTGTTGGTTATTGGTGTTCTATGGAGAGGTTTTTCAGCGTGAAGCCTTTACGGAAGGTTATGGTAATGTCCTGTTCGGCATAACCCATCTGTCGCAACATGGGGATGAGGGTACTGGCAGCACTCTTCCGTGCCTGCTCTATGACGTTCATCTTCGGGATGTCTTTGATAATCTGCTGGCGACCTTGCTGTTCATAGCTGGTTAGTTCCTCATCGGAGAAATTGCCGCGTGTCAGCGGTACGTACTTCTTGACTTCAGCATGATTGATTTTCGTGCTTGTCATCTGCAGTTTCGGGTCGGGAAGGATGATGGTAATCTTCTTTCCGCTACGTTTGACATTCTTCTCGGAAAAATGGCTGAAGTCTATATAGGTCTTCAGTGTGGCATCCATCGGGATAGCGATGCGACGTTCGCCCACAGGAATGGTGAGGTTGAAGTCTTGGCGCATGACAGAACCCTTTACCGACATCTGGTCTTTGTGTGTCACAATCTTATGGATTTGATATTCCGAGGTGTAGAGTCGTGAACATTTCTGTATCTGCATCACCATCATCTGCATCGCATCAGCATCGTCGTCGCCAACCTTTTCCTCTTGACTCGTGCAGGAGGAAAATAGTGCAAAACAAATGGTGAATATATATAGCCAATACTTCATTCTGTTTGCAAAAGTAGTAAATAATATGGAAACGCTTGTCGTTAATGTGGAAAATGTGTATCTTTGCAGAAAATAAGAAACTAAAAACTTATGAAACATCTTATACCTTTTGTCTTCTTGTCGGCTGTCGTAATGATGACATCGGCTTGTAAGGAAAAACCGGAAAGTAACATTATTATTGCCAAGAAAGAAACGCAGAAGAAAATTCCTACGGGACCGAAGAAAATGTCGGACTACACCATGAACAAAACGGTTGATTGGGCTGACAGTCGTTATTCGATTTATATCCAGCGTGTTGCAGACGAATCGCAACCCATGGTGAAGGACGAACAAGGGAATGAGTATTACGATAATGTGATCAGTTTGAAAGTGGTACGTGCTGACGGCAGCACGTTCTTCGAACGTAAGTTTAAAAAGGAAGACTTCCGTGAATTTACCAACAATCCCTACGGGAAAAACGGGGCTTTGTTGGGTATCGTCTTCGATAAGGCGGAAGCCGACAACCTGTTTTTTGCTGCCAGCATAGGTTCGCCCGATGCCTTGAGCGACGAGTATATACCCTTGGTGCTCTCCATCTCGCGTATGGGTGACGTGCATATCAAGAAGGATACACAGCTGGACACGGGTAACAACAAACCCATGGACGAACTGGAAGCTGCCGAGGCTGAAGGAATGTAGAAAGGCGGTGCTATTGTCGAACCGGTCATAGAGACCCCCGTGGCTGAACTTTTGATGATGATGGAAAAGCGAAGGCTGTTGAGCATATTGTTTTGGGCTGTTTGCTTGGCGTCAACGGCTGAACCGATTGACAGAAAGGCTTTGTTGCAACGTAATAATCCTGTCGTTACACGAATCGATGCGCTGGAGAGCCTATCTGTTGGTAACGGCGATTTTGCCTTTACTGTAGATGCAACAGGACTGCAGACGTTTCCCAAAAACTATGCTCAAGGTGTACCGCTCGGCACGATGTCGAACTGGGGCTGGCATTATGCGCCTAATGTACAAGGCTACAACTTCCGTGATGTGCTGGAAGAACACGATTTCGGACATGGACACAAGGAACTTTACGCCGGGCAGAAATCAAAGGCGGCGGACTATTTCCGTAGCAATCCGCATCGGCTTCATTTAGGAACAGTAGGCTTTTATGGAATAGAAGTCAGTCAATTGTCGGACATCCGGCAGGAATTGAGGCTTGAGCAGGGTGAAATCGTTTCTCAATATAAAATAGATGGTAACGAGGTGAAGGTACAGACGGTATGCCATCCCACAGAAAGTCGGGTGGCTGTGCGCATACAAGCAGACCGCCCGTTGCCGCTATTAGTGCAAATGCCTTTTCCTACTGGTGGGCATAGCGATGATGCCTGCGACTGGACGAAGGGGGCGGCTGCTCATCATACCACGGTTACGACGTCGAAGCAGGCTGTACAGATGACGCATGTCTTTCCGAAAGTTGTCTTTCCGACGGAGTTTGATACCAACGAGGAGTATGATGCTTCCTATCATTTCGGTATCGCATCTTCGGTACCCGTAACACTCAGACGTCTTGATGCTAATCGTATTGTCGTCATTCCAAAGAAAGCCCATGCCGAGTATATTTTGGATTGGAATGCCGACGTGCAGACGGAAACACTCTTTGAATCCTATCAAAAGGTGTTCAACGAAGCTGCGGCAGCATGGCATCGTTATTGGTATGACGGAGCTATGGTGGACTTCAGCCGTTGCAAGGACGGCCGAGCCAAAGAACTGGAACGGCGGGTTGTGTTGTCGCAGTATCTCCTTGCCGTGAATAGCGGAGGCGAGATACCTCCGCAGGAAACAGGACTGACCTACAATTCGTGGTTTGGCAAGTTCCATCTGGAAATGCTTTGGTGGCATCAGGCGCAGTTTGCCTTGTGGGGACATCCGGAAAAACTGCAACGCACGTTGGAGTGGTTCAACCAACCACAGGTCAAGCGTACGGCACGATGGATAGCTCAACGGCAGGGATTCAAAGGACTGCGCTGGATGAAGATGACCGACAGGTCGGGCTTGGAAGCGCCTTCTAAGGTGGGCTCGTTCCTTATCTGGCAACAGCCGCATCTCATCCATCTGGCTGAATTGTTGAGAAGGGCAGGACAGCCGTTGGTTGTCAACCGTTTTGGCGACTTGGTGGAGCAGACGGCACAGTTCATGGCTGACTTTACTTCGTATGATGAGCAGAACAGACGTTATGTGCTGAAAGGCTATATACCAGCCCAAGAAACGTTGCGGGCAAAAGAGGTGCAGAACTCGCCGTACGAGTTGTCACAATGGCACCTGACATTACAGATTGCACAAGAATGGAGGCTGCTGCAAGGAAAGGAACGTGACAAGAAATGGGACGACATTGTGCAGCATCTTGCCCCTCTTGCCCATAAAGACAGCCTTTATCTGGCTGCAGAAACGGCTCCTCAAACCTATAGCGACAGTCGTTTTACGCAAGACCACATGGCGGTATTGGGAGCTTTGGGAATATTTCCTGCGTGGAGAGGTATTGACGACAGCATTATGGAGAACACGCTGCGATGGATACAAGACAACTGGCATTGGGACCATACGTGGGGATGGGACCATCCTATGACGGCTATGTGCGCTGCCAGACTAGGCAAACCGCATTTGGCACTCAAGGCATTGCTGGCTCCCCACCGCACAAACACGTACTTGTTGTCTGGTCATAACTACCAAGATAATCGCCTTCGCATCTATCTGCCAGGTAACGGGGCGCTACTACAAGCGGTAGCACTTATGTGTGCGGGATGGGATGGCTGTAAAACAAACAATCCCGGTTTCCCGAAAGATGGAAACTGGGATGTTCAATGGGAAGGCCTGTTACCGTTGCCTTAGAATTTTGCCATTTTGATGGCGTCGATAGCACATTCGTCACCTTTGTTGCCCAACTTCCCTCCGCTTCGGTCTTGAGCCTGTTGCAGGTCATTTGTCGTCAACAGTCCGTATATGACAGGAATCTCACTGGTGGCATTCAGCCGCGCGATGCCGTAGGTGACCCCCTGACAGATGTAGTCGAAATGTGGTGTTTCGCCTCGGATGACGCTACCGAGAATGATAATGGCATCGTAACCTCCGTGAAGTGTCATCTGATGGGCACCATAGACGAGTTCGAAACTTCCCGGAACAGTCTTGACGTGGATGTTCTCAGGCAGAGCGCCATGCTTCTCCAGCGTCTTCACAGCTCCGTCGAGTAGGGCCCCGGTAATCTCTGGGTTCCATTCAGCTACCACAATGCCGAAACACATATTGCTGGCATCGGGGATAGAATTGAAATCGTATTCGGAAAGGTTATGATTTACTGTTGCCATAGGGCTGATCGTTAGTTGGAAGCGCGCTCAATGTACTTGTCGATGTCCTGGAAAGCTGCTGAGTTGACATACTTCTTCTTGATGTCCTTGTAGATTTCCAATGCTTCAGCCTTCTTGTTCTGACTCTCAAGGATGATACCTGCCTTCTTCAGCGCAAGGGGAGAAATACTCAGGTTGGTGTTCTCCTCAGCCTGTTTGTCAGCCATTTGGGCAGCATTCTTGAAACATTCAACGGCTTTGTCCAACTGGTCGTTATTGGCATAGATGTCACCCAAAGCCATCTGAGAGGCCGGGCTGATTTCCATATCGTCGTTGGTGTCGAACTTCTCAACATACTCCAGCGCCTTTTTCCAGTCAGGTTTCTGCTGATGGGCATAGCAGAGTCCAATATAGAGGTTGGCAAGGTTGCCGGCATCAGTACTGCTAAAGTCGTTGGCAACGTTGATGAGACCGGTGAATCCAGCTCCGTCACCCTTCAGCGCCTTGTCATACTGCTGGGCATTGAAGTATTCTTGTCCTTTGGCAAGAACGGTACTTGCTTCTTGCTCTCTGGGTTCAAGAACATAGTTCTTTACAAGAATGCAACCTAGCACAATCACGATGATAGCTGCTACTGCAATCAAAATAGGCTTCTTGTATTTCAAGAAAAAAGCCTCCGACTTGTTCAGGGTCTCACTCAGTTCTACAGCACCCTGTTGTTCTGTTTTCTTTGCCATTTGTTATTGTTTTTTTTATTGATTTCTTCTTTATATAGGCTGTCACGTTTAAACCACGTGCAGCATAGTTCGCATAAAACGGTGCAAAATTACGGAAATTATCCCACACGATGAAATTTATCGTGTACTTTTTTCTTTTTTTTGTCTATAAAGAAGTAATTTTGCAAGCATGATACTCCGCAGGTTATCGGTTTTGAATTATAAGAATATCAGGGAAGTGACGTTGGAACTGTCTCCGAAGATGAACTGCTTGATAGGCAGTAACGGGGTAGGGAAAACCAATTTCCTTGATGCTGTCTATTACCTTTCGTTTTGCAGGAGTGCTTTCAACAACATGGATTCGCAGAACATCACCCACGGTGAGGATTTTTTCGTCCTGCAAGGTAGCTATGAGACCGACCAAGGGGAATTGGAAGACATCTACTGCGGAATGAAGCGCGGAACGAAGAAGCATTTCAAGCGCAATAAGAAAGAATATAAACGGCTTTCGCAGCATATCGGACTGATACCTATTGTCTTTGTGTCGCCTTCTGATGCCATCCTGATAGAGGGGGGAAGTGAAGAGCGAAGGAAATTGATGGACGTGGTTATCGCACAATATGACCGTTCTTATTTAGAATCCCTTTCTCTCTATAATAAAGCCCTGCAACAGCGTAATGTTCTGTTGAAACAAGAAGAGGAACCCGACGTTTCGCTCATGGAGGTGTTGGAGATGCAGATGGCAGAACACGGTGAGGTGCTCTATCGGAAACGTAGTGCTTTCGTCCAGGAGTTTATTCCTGTTTTTCAAGACATCTACCGCCGCATCTCTCAAGAACAGGAGCAGGTGTCGCTCAAATATGTGTCGCATGCTCAGCGTGGTTCGTTGCTCGATGTCATCCAGCGAGATCGGATGAAAGACCGTGCCGTAGGCTACTCGCTACATGGTGTCCATCGTGACGACTTGGAAATGATGCTGAATGGTTATCCGATGAAACGTGAGGGGAGTCAGGGACAGAATAAAACGTTTGTATTGGCGCTGAAACTGGCTCAGTTTAACTTCCTGCGTCGTACCGTCAGCAACACCACTCCCTTATTGCTGTTGGACGACATCTTCGACAAGTTAGATGCCCATCGTGTAGAACAGATTGTCCAACTCGTGTCCGGTGATGATTATGGACAGATTTTCATTACCGACACCAATCGTGACCATTTGGATAAGATTTTAAAAGGTAGTGGCTTCGACTATAAGATATTCTCTGTCAGTGGAGGCGAAATCTACGAAAAGGAGGTGAACCATGTTTAAACGTGATGTGAAAAGTCTGAGTGATGTGCTGAACATGGTTCTGCGCAAAGAAGGATTGGAGACGCCGTTGTTGCAAAAGCGGCTTATTGACGGTTGGGAATCGGTGACAGGAAAGACGGTAGCTAGATATACAGGTGAGAAGTTTATCCGTAATCAGACGCTTTTTGTCAAAATATCGAATCCGGCCTTGCGAGCAGACTTATCCATGATGAAGTCGCAATTGGTCAAGCGCCTAAACGAATCCGTAGGTACCATGCTCATTACCGACATCCGTTTTTGTTGACACTCCCACCACTTT
>Ga0247609_10002931_pt1 | contig 17606 bp, 45 predicted proteins | sample 172DNAGHGlowgp2_FD_193487 | JGI IMG/M metagenome (GOLD analysis project Ga0247609, IMG submission 193487) | Sheep rumen microbial communities from Palmerston North, Manawatu-Wanganui, New Zealand - 1728 DNA GHGlow gp2 | ecosystem: Host-associated > Mammals > Digestive system > Stomach > Rumen ...
AAGGGATATATTACGGATAGTCTCGAAGAAATTAAAATACGACTAGCTATACACAGCGAACCTGACCAAATTGTGGATACTTGGTATGTTGGGCATGCGTTGTTCAGAAGATTCGAAATAAGAGGTTTTGACGCAGAGAACAAACCTGTAAGTGGTTCATTTGCATATACTCTAGATGGCAGTGAGTTATAAGAGGAGGTATTAAAATGACTGAGGTTATTAGGAAAAGGATATGTGATGTATGCAAGAAAGAAGTGGACTCTTTTGCAGGATCACTGAGCTTAAAGTATTCAGTAAGAGACTATACAGGATGTGGGTGTCCTGCAGGAATTGAATACAGGGATATCTGTCTTGATTGCTGTAGGAAATTGGATAAAGCCATTGAAGAGGTATCAAATGACTCAAAAGGAGATGCGAAATGATATATCCAAAATTTCCTGAATGTAAGATCGAATGTGGAATAGAAGAGAACGCGGAGGCAATGGTGGCTTGGGTCGAGGATATGATAAACATAGCTATAGAACGTTATGATTTAAGATCTCGAATAGCTCAGGATATTTTTGAGGAGGTCCACTTAGCCGGAGTTAGTGCGGGTGAAGAGAAAGAAAGAATACAGAATGAAGGATGTAAGTATTAAGGAGACGAAGGATGACAACTGAAGAAATCTTAAAAGCCAGACAAGAAGAGTTTAATCTTAGCGAGGAGGATATTAATAACCTTCGAACTAAATATATTCAGAATTTACAAACTCTAGCTGATGGTTTCTTAAAAATCAAAGGGATTATAGAATCCGGTAATTTCACATCGGAAAGTGATTGGGTTCCATTATTCACGACACTAACAGAGGAATTTCATTACGTGGATAATGATGGGACAGAAGGTGACATTGATATAAGCCAGTTCTTCTCGGAACCAATACCAATGGAGGCTGTATGACAATCGACTTAATTAACCGAAAAGAGCAAAAGACAACAATGACATTCAATCACCGGGAAATTGATTATATCAAAAAGCTACTCGTAAAGGATAGAAATGATAAGGAGCGAGGGGGTATTGAGATCAAAGAGGAGATTCAAGAGCTGCGGAATGAAATAAGTTTGGCAGTAGATATCCTGGAAGACGGTAACTCGGTCGTGTGGCGTGGAATGAATTGTTACGCATGTAGGAACGACGATGAACGTAGTATTCATTTTATCAGCGAACCTATAATACCGGATTTGGACAGATATGTGTACCTGTGGACTGATGCAGGCCTTCCTACAATAGCCAGAAGGCATCCGAAGGAAGATAGTATCGGAGCATGGTATTGGCAGTGTAAACATGGGGACGAGTTCTATGATATGAAGGCGACAGATGATAGGATTCGAGCTTGGCAGTATATTCCTGTATTACCAGGGAAGCAGGATGAGGATGAGGGGGACTAAAATGAATTCATATGTACAAGATGCAATTTTAAGCACAATTGACGGGTTGAAAGAAGCTGAAATTTTCGAAATCGATAAGGATGAGTTCGTGAGCAGCGTAGCAGAGAGTTTGATGAATGATTTGGAAGATCCGGAAAGATTATCGGACTTTCTGGATCAAATCTTCAAAGAACATACTTGGGCTCATCGAAACGAGATACTGCAGCTGTTACAGGAGAATGGGATCAATCTCAAGGAGTAAGCATGCAAGATCGTATGTCACAGGTACGCTTTAAAATAGAGGGTACATTGAAAACATATAAATCCCTGTTCTATTATATCGATGAGGCAAGAGACTATAAGTTTTTCGGGGATTTTGATTTTATGAATCTACTGAAAGTGTTCACGAAAAAGTCAACTTATATCACTGATAAGACAGATATGACTGATGCATGGCTGAGTCGCTATTATGTGTTTGATGCGGATGCAGGTATATGGGGGAATCCCTACTATTAGGAGGCACATATGAGACGACTGTATTTAGAGGATGTACGTTTTCAGATCGGAAGATCAAAAATATGTCCGACCATATACAGAACCAATAAAGATTCATTGGATTTATATATTGGAGAGTATGATTTTATGACATGCGGTGATTGTATTGATGATCATCTAACGTATTTCTCGAGCGTTCCGGACATTCATGAAGCGCTGCATAATAATCTACCAGCGTGGCTATATCATGGTTGTTTATTTGATGAAGATGCCCCTATATGGAGATATTGGTAACTTACATCAGAATGGCGATAAGGAGGCCAATATGTTTGTACTATACTATCTGGTTAATAATAACCGAACCATATACTATCTTTTAGATAATGGTTATGAGCTAACGTCTGAGCTTATGCAAGCCAAGAAGTTTAAGTCCTTGAAAGAGATAGAAGAATTTAAAAATAAGAATCCAACTTGGAATACTGCTCTAATAGCTAGAATAGATTTTGATATAAAGGAGGATACATGAAAGTATCAAGAGTTAAAGAAAGTTCGTGTTTGTATATCGTGAGTATGAATATCCGAGCCCCGGAGGGTGTGAAGGAGAAAGACTTAAAACTCGCTATACTGAACGCACTTGAAAAGGCACCTGTCATAAAGAAGAAAAAGAACGGACAGGTTGTAGATCTGAGTGATCAGGTTTGTGTAGAGGATCTCGAGATCGAGGAGGATATGTTCCTGGAGGGGGTCGATGAGGAGATCCATGAATATGAATACGAGGACGAAGACTGATGTACGTATCGCCGGATGAAGAACGGTGGTTCAAACGCTTACACTTAATTCCGGTAGATGAGTTCTTTGGTGCATCTTTAACGGAATTGGGACCATTAGGACTTCGTCATTACAAGGAACATGATTTAGGAGATGAAGTTAAGATGACCCACAAACGTAGTTGGTATTTGGATAAATATGCGTGTGGGTACGAATACAATAGTTTCCTGTTTGATAAAAACGTATGGGGTGATGGTGACAGGACAGCTTCTTGGAGGTTTTTATGAAGAAGATTAGAATTGTAATTATTGGGGAAGTAGAAGATGATATGACCGAGGATGAATTGAATGAGATTCTATATGATGGCTTAATCGGTGACATTAATATAGATAACGTGGATATTCAGGAGGTCTAATGAGGGTTACAACACAAGAGAAATTCATAGCAAAAGCACGAACTATACATGGGGAAAAGTATGATTATAGTCGTGTAGTCTATACAAAGACACATGACCTTGTTACGATCATATGTCCGCAGCACGGTGAATTTGAGCAACAACCCCATAACCATTTACTAGGAGCCGGCTGCCCAATGTGTGGATACATAAAGCGACGTCAGAAGATGCTGGGCACTCATCGACGTAAGAAGGTAGATGATGCCTAAACGTTATACTATTTTTGACGACCCAGTCGATGAGTCTGAAGATGATGGTTACGTTGGCAGTTACTTCAGGTCACGTTATTTCTGGAACAATAAGACCAAAGGATATGATGCAATCCCAAGTCTCATACTCTATACAGGTATGAAGTTTACAGCAGAGTGGGGACATGGGTGCTTCACATATAGCAATGCACCTTATGACTTTGCGTATATACATTGTGTTGGAGCATATGGATTTACGAGCAAAACATTATGGGTGGACGTGGCGCAGGAGACATAGTATGAAGTTCGATACGATAGGCACAATATACTTGCTTAACAGGCTTGTTCATTGGGGCGATTATGAAACTCTCGAATTGGATGACGCCTATTTGGAACCTATTTTGTATATATTTAAAGCCGAGGCATGGGATGAAATAGCAACTTCAGAGTTCCGAAATTGGACCTTAAATACGAGCAGGGGTGATTATGGCTACTACAATGCAGGAGACAAATTTGGTGAGGAGGTGTGGTGAATGTGATAAATAAGAGGGGTACGGATGATAGGTAACAATACGGATATTGGTGATCTATTCTGGATGATGAAGTGGAAACTACTCCCAATAATCTATGCGACAGAAACGGAAACACCATCTGATTGGATATTTGGTGAATACGATGCAATGAGTGTAACAAATGACACCTATATGCCGGAACGTCACTTTTCTGAGAATCCGTATTACTTGTTTCCTTGGGAATGCTTTGATTTCGACGCATCAATCTGGATTAGTCGATATGACAACAAGAAATATCTCGGTTATTAAGGAGTTTATATGTTTGAATACAAAATTCATAACAAACCGTATTACGAAAATTTAGAGAAACAATTAATTGAAAAAGTACGAAAGTGGTTCGCAAATAAGGACCCAAAGTCAGTTGCAATATTGGGCGTAAGTGGGGGCAAAGATTCGACCGTATGTTTAGCCCTTCTCGTGCGTGCGTTAGGACCGAAGCGTATAATACCTGTCTTGATCCCAAATGACTTTCAGGCAGATATTGATGATTCGCACGATATATGTTGGGAAGTTGCTGCAATTGAGAAACCTTGGGTCGTAAATATTGGCCCCATGTACGAGTATCTGTGCAACTTTATTGTGCAAAAAAGTAAGGCCGTGAGTCTGAGCCCCGTACTTGAGACCAATACACCTGCCCGCCTACGTATGACAACGTTGTATGCAGTAGCAGCACAGATGGGCGGGTACGTATGCAATACAGGGAATAAAAGTGAGGCATACGTTGGTTATTGTACGAAGTGGGGTGATGCGGTAGGTGACTTTGCAATCATTGGAGACTTAACGTGTACGGAAGTTACGGAGTTAGGTGTGGCTATGGGTATACCGGAACGATTCATGCTCAAGAAACCCTCGGATGGTATGTCAGGAAAGACAGATGAGGAAAAGCTTGGATTTACGTATGCACAGTTGGATGAATATCTGATTAACGGTAAGGCAAATGTTCCGGCTGACGTGGTTGAACGTATCGAACGTATGCATAATAACCCAAATCTTAAGACAAAGTTGGTACACTTCTATGATGAGTAAGGGTGTTCTATGACGAATGATAACGATTATGTATATGTAGGCGAGGAAGTACGAGGGGTGATATGTATCCCCCTGGAATTACAGGTAAAGCCATTATACTGTTTCGCACCTTATATGGGTTCTTATCAAAGTGCGGTTTATGAGTTTACAACGATAAATCGACGCAAGCATAACTTCACATTAGGTGACCCCAGATCCTTGTTAGATTATTATACCAAGGTACATGACGGTTTTTATCACTTCACCATGTCAAAGATTTGGAGTAGCAGACGGAAATATTGATATAGGAGTAACATATGAGGAAGAAGGAACTTAAACATCCGGTAGAGTTAGGTGAAGATGTAACAGTCAAAATCGTCGTGCCTATCTTCTGGACAGCTAAACCATTACATCGATGCCCACTATATGAGCATAGTATTTGGGTATCTGCAATATATGAGTTCGGGATGGAAAATGATCAGAGACATACGTATTCGATAAGGCAACAACGGTTTTCCCTAATTGACCTATATACGAAACACCCTGGATTCTTTCGCTTCACACGGAATGACATATGGAGCAGCAAGAGTAAATACGGTTAAGGATGTAGTATGAGTGATAGAGACTTTAATATATATCATTGTCTAGGGTCATGCAATACGAACCCTGAAGAATTGGAACAGGCCTGCACCGCGTTAGGGAAACATGTTAAAGACAGGATGTGGGTGGTTCCATTCTCAAAGATTGGGAACGTTTTTGCATGGGTAAAACAAAGCAGAGAGGTTGAGCGGCTTAGGGTCTTGAAGGAAAAGCAGGAAGCAATTCTTAAGGCTACGGAACAAAGGTTACAGGCTACTCAGGAAAACCTCAAATTGGCTAGAGCTAAATTAGGAGAGTTATCATGAAAATTGATACAAACAGAAAAGAAATGAGATTTAAACCTATTATTAATTCTTTGCTTGATCAGGATGCATATAAGTATTCGATGGGTCAGGCAATATTTCATCAGCACAATGGTAAGCAGGCTACGTGGGCATTCAAGTGCCGAAACGCAGGTGTGAAGTTCAGCCCGGAAGAGGTCGAGGAAATCAGAGCTCAGGTTGAACACTATTGCTCATTACGTTATACTGATGAAGAACTTACAGCATTACAGAATAAGCTGCCGTGGTTACGTAAGGACTACATTGATTTCTTACGTTTCTGGCACCCACGTATGGAAGATATTCAGATCACAACAGATGCAGAATGTGGCCTTCGTATACGCTTCAACGGATCAGCCCTTAACGTAAGTCCGTACGAAACACCAATCATGGCTATCGTTACGGAGACACATTACAAGATGTCCGGACAATACCTGGATATGTTGAATGAATTTAAGGCTAACGTGGAAGCGAACATACAAGGCCTTAAGTCAGGTAAGTATAATGTGGGTGTGTTTTCTGAATTTGGATTCCGACGACGACTCTCTTTCGAGGCGCAGGATTACTTCGTACGTCGTGTAATTGAGGAGATGGTCGAAGGGTTTGTAGGTACATCCGATGTATATCTGGCAATCAAGTACGGTGTTAAAGCTGTAGGAACTATGGCACACGAATACTGTATGATGGTTGGTCAAGGTTATCAGGAACGTAATCCGGCATACTCCAACAAATATATGATGGAATCTTGGGTGCAGGAGTATGGTATCCTGAATGGAATTGCGTTAACAGATACTATTGGTACTGACGTATTCCTGCAGGACTTCAGACTGACCTTCAGCTCACTCTTCTCAGGCGTACGTCATGACTCAGGTGATCCGTACTTGTGGGGTGAGAAGATGATCAAACACTATGAGTCGTATGGTATTGATCCGAAGACAAAGACGTTACTGTTCAGCGACTCACTTGATCTCGAACGTGCGACTAAATTGTATGAACACTTCAAGGATCGTGTAAAGGTTGCGTTCGGAATAGGTACGGCCTTAGTTGGACCTGTACATGACGCACTTAATATCGTAATTAAGCCTGTACAATTTGATGGGCAGCCGGTAGCAAAATTATCGGATGCTCCGGGAAAAGGTATGTGCGAAAATCAGGTCTACGTGGATTACTTACGACGGGCCGTAGATTGGCGTATGTGTAATGTGAAGGTGTGATATGTTGGCGGAGATTGGATCGTTAAGAGGGGAAGAAGTATACAATGAGTTCTTCAAGTTATTGTATTGGTGGGAACGTCCGTACTCGAATACAATACAACCGACTATCTGTCAGGCTATATATGAACTTTTTGACCTGCAATACTGTTTTCTTTCATCCGATTCTGAAATATGGGCCTAAGGTTGACTTAGGTCTATATTTTTAGGAGGACGTATGGATAGTAATATAATTGGTATGAAGATTTTAGGGGCAGAGTGGGGTGAACATTGGTACCCTTGTTTGTACGCGTTTAAGGGCTTCGACTTATTCTTCGTATGTGGCGAATATGATTATGGGTGTCCGAGGAATCCATCTGATGTATCACAGTTACCTACATCATTTCTTGATAATGATGCCTATCTGTATGACGTTGCCATATTTATAGGAGATGCAGATGTTTGGACAGCTCGATGGGTTTGGTGATAGAACCTATAGAAAAATACAGCTTAGGAGGTCCATGTATGTTTGTGAAATCTTCTGATATTTGGGAAGCATTTCAGTTCATCTAAGGAGGAGAAGGTCGATATGATTGGGGTTATATTACAATGTATTAATGGACACAAATCTCCATGCCTCTATGAAACTTATGGGGGTAGTAATAAAGGGAAGAGGTACATCTGCGAGTATGATTATAATATCTTGAATAGAATGTTGAGTCTGTCTAATCCAATTTTTGGTAGCCGTTGGTTAACTAGTTGGTGTGCATTCGACCCAGACATGAATATATGGAGTACCGGTGAATGAAAGTTTGGAGTAATGGTGAATGAAAGTTCGGAGTAACGGTGAATGAGAGCTATTGGTGATTATTTATTTGCAGGAGGATGGAGTCCAAGAAATGTGAGTCCTATCCTAACTATCTTCAATAATTCCTATATTGGAGAATTCGACCGTGCTGATGCGGATCTATACTATTCTTCACGCCTAGATAGATGTTGGGCGTCAGAGGCACACATGAAAAACTGGTGTTGGAGGGGTGATGCATTTGCACTGGATGCGAATATTTGGATAAGATCAATGATAACATAAGGAGTTTAATAATGGATGACGTAAAACAAGTAGACGTAGAAAAGAGAGAGCCGGAGGAAAAAGTAAAAATTAATCGAGAAGAGGCAGCGGCATGGCAGGAGCAGCACAAGGATGAATTGAAGTGTTACCTGCATTATCGAGACACTGCCTTAGCCGAAAGAGAAAAGGATGCCGAGGATAGCGACGGATGTTGGTGGGTTATGCGGCATTACTACATGGATTATACATGTCCTGCATTTGAGAAGCAGGATCCGTCCTTATGTAACGATGACTGCCCGCATGCTATATGGAAATGGTTGCGGGAAAAAGGCTGCGATCAGACCGTAAAATGTCCTCTGGATCAGAAAGACTTCGGACAACAGGAATCATTCAAGGATTGTTCCAAGTGTCCTCTCTATCAGCCGGACTCAAAACGAGAATGGATCGATAAGAATAAGAAGGACTTACCGAACTTTGAACCGAGTGAGCGTTGGGTACGTGAGAGCGGTGCCGCCTTATGTAAGTGGGACGTAGATGCGGGTGATGATTGGAAAGACTTTGGATGTGTAGCATGGAAAGATAAGGATATATCAAAGTGTGCTACCTGTGACGCATATAAGTATTGTCATAACATGGAATACAATCAGCCTGTGGAAAGTGTGGAACGTGAGGATAGAGAGGAGTTGAAGAAAATTGATCTGACTACTTCTTTCGTCATTCATGAGAAGAAACAGAATGAATCACCAGACTTACAGCGAGTACAGATCAGAATACAGATGGGACCCACAGGATATACGGAAGACTTTAAGAATGAGGGCAACGCGAATGCACTTACGTCCAAAGCATGTTTCCGTGTACAGGCACTGAAAAGTACGCCGCAGTTATTCGCATGGTGTAAGATCTTCTATGATGATAAGGAATACATGTTTGATAATGTCATAGAAGCATGGTCAGTTCTAAAGATCTTGAATAATCCGCATGTTAAGATGCATCATAAGGTTACGTTGATGGAAAGTTGTGTAGAAAGTAAAGGGGTTAGCAATGAGTAATACAGATGAAAATGTACGTCGATTTCTGGCATATGTAGGTGAGCGTTTGGACGTAATGTCGCGAGATCTATCACAGGATGTAAGTGTATGCGATCTTACAGTACACTTCAAGAACGGCATTGGAAAATATCAGGCAGAATCTCAGGATGCATGTAAGGACTATTATAATGATCATGATTACACACATTGGGAAGAATGTTATCCAAACGTTTTTGAGTTCGTTACGCTCGACGCATCATTTAAGAATGTACCTCCAGACTTAATTCAGAAAGCACAAGCCCTGGTCAAAGGTAAGAAGGTACGTGCTTATAAGAAAGGTACGGGTTTACGTGTGTATATACCTGAGGTCGATCGTGATGATGAATTTTGTCATGAGGAAGCACAGGAAAAACAGATTAAAGCGATGCGTGATGTACTTCAGACATGTCAGGCTTACTTTGATACATGTGAAATACAATGTGTGGATTGGTATGAGGAAGAAGAAGAGCCGTTCGATGTTGATGATGTAACTGTACTTATCAAGTGGCTCACTGCATGGTTGGATAATCCGGACCATCGGCAAGAACTTATGGCCAATGTATACCACTTTGGTGGGGAAATGCCGCATGCACAGGAGATACTTGACGGGCTTGCATTACCGTTTGAAGATCCGCGGGCTGACATGTGGGGCAATTTGATGAACGCACGTGAGCTGGAAATAAATGCAAATCCGGAGAAACTTGTAGACCTGTATAAGGAATGCATTGAACCACGTGAGGCTATGATTGATCACGTTAGTATGTGCGTTCTGGATCAGATGGGTTTGGCCGGACGTTGGTCACCGACTGTGGTAGATCATCCTGTGATAAACGGTAATCAGGAGTCGATAGATTTTCTGAAGTGGTGGATGGATAGTACAGACGAGGAGAAGTTCTATCGTGTCATGGATATGCAGTCCGAGAAGGCTAAACAGGAAATTAAGGATAAGATCAAAGCATCCGGACGTTTGTTGGGTGACATCATGGTTAAAATCAGCGAACGTGACCTGTATAATAAGACGATCCAGGTTCCTGACATAATTATGGACGTAAAGATCCTAACTTATGATGGACATCTGTGTATGGAGAGTAGACATTCATTAAGCGATGCGTTACCGTACCTGCATGGGGATAAACCTAATCTGATTGTGTCGATTAACTTAAAAGGTGGGTACCTGATGATGCGAGCTAAGACAGCAGAAACGCTCATTGAGATTATGCTCAATCCTGATGTAGATCTCGAGGAAAAAGAGGGACTTATTCAGTACTATTATCATATAGGAGCACAGGCATGCGAGAACAATTCGGCATCGGGTCAATAGAAGAATGTACGAATGATTCACAACTCAATAAATTAAACTATCAGGTAAAGGATAAGGTGCTCGCACGTCCAGGCTATTACTGGATCACACATTATGATGCTATATATGCGGATGAAGTGCCTAATTGCGATTATCGATTCTATATATCGTATTGGCTCAGATTTAAGGAGGATAGTGAGGTATGGGGGAGGATGGAGGATAGTGAGGTATGAGGGAGGATGGATTAATATATCCTGGCAGCTACGATTTGGTGCCGGATAATGAAAGTGACAATATACGTAAGCCTGAGATTGGAGATACTGCATGGACTTACGTGACACCCGGTGACCCGTTATTAAATATTGCTAAAGGATTACATAGAATTTATGATTGGTCGTTCCTGGAGTCCGGATTCATTGATACGTCTCACCCGTCATATCCGTCAGGAGGCAAGACAGATAAAGCAGACCCTGCTACGAGTCAGGTCCTTGCATCCGGAGCACTTGCTCCAAACGATGATCGGATTATAGCTTATCGAATCATTCGGGCACATAACTTCGACGGTGTCAATGTCCAGATGAAGCGATTTACACCTAATGATGATATTTGGTGTGGTGAAGGTCTGTTTGGTGATGTGTTTGCAACGAACACACTTAATAGAAAAATAGATCACTACTTCAATGCTATTCAGTTCAATCATCGGGAGCCGATTAAATGTGAATCTGACCATGATAGCGGCGGAAGCTTCGATAGTACGGCTTGGAGAGTCAAGGATTGGAGAGTCAATGATGAGTAAATCAGTGATTGGGCATACAGTGTATAAATATCACTCGATGTATCAGACATGGTTTGCATTCAAGGTATTGCATATCGTTGCAGTACCATTGGATCAACCCATGATATGTGCGGAGAATGGTTGTGCGTTTGAGGCTTTTAATGGTATAGAGTCTAGATACATAAAACCTCAAAGCAACGTCAAAATCTTCGCACCACTGGTATCCCCGTTTAGATTATTTCGTCCGAACGAGGATCTCTGGGTAGGGTATTAAGGAGTATGTATGATTATCGGAAATAAGTATTTACGAAGGGTCTATGATCAAAAGGACGGCCGGGTTTATGATCAGAAACACGCATGCCTATTTGTTGTCGACCCCAAATCAAGGTGGACAGCTTGGGCGACAGAGTTCTTGTTGGCGAACGCACTAACCAGTACAACTTGTTGGATGCCGAGGCAAATGTCTATTAGTATAGATAAAACATTATACCAGGAAGGATCTACACCAATCATCTTTGGCGATAATGAGGTTATTTGGTGAGGTAGATATGGAGATCGGAAAAATATATAAAAGATATAAGAGAGGAGGACATTTAATATTACTACAGAACTTGTATATGACAGGGGCGTACTGGATTAGCGATAATTCAGTGGGGTTAAGACATCTAACGCGGCATTACTTCTATTATGCTGCCAGTCATATATATGCACAATCGGTCTTCTTCTTTCCGTTCTATCAAGCTGAGATCTGGGGAGCATGATATGGGTGAAGAATATGAAATAGGCTCAATGCCATGGGAATCAGAGGTGTTTCCTGATCGAGACTTTAAAACTCTTTTCCAACACGTCTCAAGTAATAGTTTCATATTATGTGAGATGGATATCTGTTTTTATTCGGAATTATTAGACAGGCAATGCTCTATAGACTCTTGGCATTGCTTTATAGACTCTTGGCAATCCAGATATGTATATCGGAGAATAGCAATTAGGGAAGATGCCAAAGTTTGGGTAAATGATTTCGACTATGATTTTCTTTAAAGGAGGTTAACTATGTTTTTTGCAAAAGTATTTTATTGGATTGGTATGATCCTGTATGCAAACAATCCGATTTGTCCTGGACCTGTATTGTATACGCAAAAGGAACTGGATAAGATACACAAGCGAGTGATGAAAATGAAAGAGAAATATATAAAGCTTCTGAATAAGAGACTGAAGCACCAGGCGGCTGGAAAGCCTACAGAGAAAGATGATGATAAAATTCGTGAAGTTGTATTCAAGATACAATCTGATGAAGATTTATTATATGGTGTCACAGATATCTTGTTAGGCACCTGAGGGGGTAGTATGCCTAAGAAATCTGAAGGCACAATCCTATTCAAGGCTGCATCGGGTGACAATCTAATTGCGTTACCTGATGCAACTTACAAGTGGAAAGGGAAGTCTTACCTATATCTAGCAGACCTGCCGACATCGCTTAAGATGGAACTAAAGGATGCGGCAGCAGATTTAGGTGGCTTTCAAGTGATGGGTAATATTGTGAATGCAAAGTACTTGGATTTCATCAGTAACTTTGAACACAGTGATGAGGTTGAAACTATTGATACGCGTGACTTAAGGATTTTAGTTAAGTACGACAATAGAACATATCTCATATCAGAAGAAATATTGGATTTCCAAAACATAGGAGCAGAATATGAACAAGATCGAAAAAATGATAGACAAACTAATCGAAGAGTTAAACGATGCACCAACATTTCCGCCACAAACGGTAACGAAGCTGTGGCAGCTGCAGCAGAGACTGAACGAAGTGATGAAACATGAGAAGAAGTCGTTGATCAATAAGTATGGAGTAGGATATACAGATATCTTCCCTGAGGCTGGCTTGCAAATACAGATTCTCCAGGGTAAGGTAAAAGATACCTTTGACTTTGATAAGATTCGAACCTACCTGGGAACTGAAAATTGGAATCAGATTTCAACAGTTACGAAAACCGATGTGACAAAACTTTTGGGGTCGGCGGAAGCTGACAAATGTTTCGCATTGGCATTGGTTTCATCTGAGATTGGTGAACCACTTGTTGATATTAGACCTATTACAAAGAAATCAATGGGTAACTAATATGAAGACAGATGTTGGGAGTTTAATACAGACATTATTTTTCTATGAGGATACTACAATAGAAGATCATCCCACAAAAATAATGTTCACATTAATAAAACCAAGTGCCGTCTTTTCAGAGTACGATTATACTAAAATAGTCACATCAAAAGACCATCTGTATGCACATGAAAATGAAGGATGGGCTGGGTTGCGAATTACTTTTAGTAGGGGGCCCATATGGATATGATTGGACGGCAATTTAGATGCGAGTGTGTAGCAGGAGATCTGATATTGCCTTTGCTATATTCATTTTCTGATAATTATGGTGAGTCGATATATTTCGATGAATTGACCTGGTATATAAACCTTGGGGTAATATCACCAGTATTCAAGCCTCCGTACACACAAGCAATAGAACGCTTATTTAATGAATCTAACGAAATATGGAGTGATTAACATGGGAAAAGTAACACACGTTTATGAGAATTTTTCAAGTGAAGTGTTTCCAGGATTCTATGAGAGTCCATTGTATGATAGCAATATGCTGTACAATTTCTCGGAAGCAATGAGCGACGACAAGTACCAGGATTGGGATTTTACACCGGAAGGTTGGAAAAAGTATGTAAACCAAACTTGCATGGCTTGGGTTGAAACTCTCAAGAAGAGCTTCATAAGGAACCCTCTTGAGATCGAGATTGGTGAATTAGCAGGACTGGATTCACCACGAGAGTATAATTTCAGAACAGATCGAATCTCATTCCAGATTACTTACGATGATACTAAACTGGAAGATTTCGTCTTCAATCAGATGAAGGATGACTTCAATCAGTACCTTCATGAGCACTGGAGCAGCTACGATGGGTTCGTATCATTTGTCCCGAATAATATAGAGGACTTCTTGGAAGAATATTATGAGGATCCGGAACCACTTTTGGATATAATACTGGAATGGTATATACGAGTATATGCGGATCTGAATTGGGTCGAAGAGGAGGTCGCAGGTACAGCATTTGAGCGGTTGGCAGAATGTACGGCACCAGTCGACGTGGATGAGCGTGCATGATATGCGTGATATAGGCAGTAAATTTACATATCGGGAAGTCGTGAAAAATAAGGAAATTTTCCAATATCAGACCAGAGTGCTATGGGTACTCGGTGATCAGACCATAACGGAATTGGATATAACATCTAACATGGTTTCCAGTGTTACAATACCTCTGCCGGAACCTGACACATGTTTCCGTCGTTTCATGTTATCACTGAGAACAAGATCCCAACATATCACATACCATTTTATACCACCCGGGAAAATGCAGTACTTCTATGAGGAGGTATGGTAATGATACATTGTATACAAGCACCTAGGCGATACCCTACAGTCATTGGTCGGATGTATAAGTCGGCACGTTATGTTGGTGATTTGTCAGGACTACGTATGGGACGTATATCCTTACTGGATAATACCATATATGGAATTACGTATGAAATACAAGATGCAGTTCTTGGTAAGTACATGTATCCGATTTTATACAATTGGCACCGACCTGATAGTGAATATATAACAATATTGGAATGCACATACAACTCGCGGTTCTTTTTTGACCCTCGTGGGGAACTATGGGTGGCGTAATGAGTATGAGTGATGATTTTTCATGTGATTGTAATATGGGAAGGACAATGGAAATTGGCGATGATTTCTCATATGATTGTATGTGGCAAGGTAAAGTAATTGATCGTTATATTTGTTCCGTCTTATATAATTTTACGGATGCTCTCCGAATCACAAGCTCAGATCTGGAAGCTACAGTCAGAGATCACTATAAGTTCGCAACACTGCGATCGGATTATACCCAAGACTATTCACCACTTACGAGACGTGAGGAGTTTCGTTCCTGGCTGTGTGATCGACCCTCCTCAACCGCGGGTCGTTTGATACATGGGTGGCATAGGCTGGATGCATCAGAAATATGGGGCGATCAGTGGTGGGTCGGAGGAGAGTAGCATGCTTGAAGGTGAAAATGTTATATATGAATTTAACCAACGATTCGCTGGGTATCTACGAGACTCTGATGATTTATACTACCCAAAGAAAGTATATCTAAATTACCCGGTTCTATATTCAAGTGAGGTAGATGTTTTTACAGAATTGGATGTGAACCCTATCAAACGTAATGGCAGGGGTAAATTAGTAGATACCTATTCAATGACCTTCTCGGAAATGAAAAAATTTCAATTACATCAACCGGTTACATATTTTTGGAACTGGTATTGTTTTGATATCTTTAATACCTGTGAGGATTTTTGGGTATAGGAGTATATATGGCTACACTACAAGAAGTGAAACCCGATTTAGAGAGGATGATTGATGTGATAAGAGGCACTAACCGTAGTCTCTATCAAACACTACCTGATGATGCAGAAGACATCGGACAGATAATTATGCAGCTTGGAGACTTAGCTGATAAACTGGATGATAAGATTCGGGAGTCACAGGACAAAGAAAGCTTAAGACAATTGCAGCAGGACATCAAGACTCATTTGGATTATATTGAGTATGCAATTATTAAGCACGATAAATGTGAACCATGTTCAAACGATGAGTTGATAGTACATCGAGTAATGGAGGGTGTCACTCATCAGATCATGGGTTTATGGGATTATAATTTTAAGGAGGACAATATGTCAAAAATTAATGGTGATCACGCAGGAAACGAGATTAAGGACAACAACGAAGTAAAGAAGGTTTTAGCCAGCACTGAGTCGGAGGACGGAAAGATGATGGACTTCACCGAGTTTGATATGAAGGCTGTATCAATGGATCCTGCTCAGGAAATAGCATGGTAATCACCACCAATAGGATTCCTAGTGACCTTGGGGATGAATTTACGTACCAGCCTCATCGTATAAAAGATGGGGCCGGTTGTACTGTACCAATATTAAATTTGATGAACTCCGGGAACCACCAGTACATGATCACAGAAGTTGACGCCGAGTATTACGTTCCAGATCACGGAACGTTTTATTTGGCAAGCGGAGAGACTGTGCTGTTAGGACTATACGGTAAGTTTGCCCGGAGGATTCTGAATATCAAGGTCTGGCGTGGTGATGAGGATGTCTGGACATATTGAGGAGGATACATGGGGGAGTCGATAGGTAACAAACCATTAACAGTCGGCGATATATGTACTATAAATCCGATAACACATCAGCCTCTAAAATTACGGGTGCTATATAAATACAACCTTCCAGGCAAACAACCGTTCTTTATGACAGAGGTCGATAACTTTATCGGTGATAAGCGACGGGATCTTATAGTGTATCGGGCATGGTCGCCACATTTTATATATGAGTATATCATGTGGCGACGTGCATGTGATATCAGGTTTGATCCCGAGAAGGAGATTTGGGAATGAAGGATGAATGTTTTGTTGGACAGATGCTGGCATATATCGGAGTGAGCTACAGGGTCGAAGATGTTTTTATACCGGCAGTAAAAATGTACTGTAGATATCCAATACTGTACGAACTAGGTGATGACCTGCAAATAATCGAGGCTGGTGGGATGGATTTTAGAGCCGCTGATTATCGACTTGGTAGCCAGCATATACGAGTAAAGCCAAGCCAATGCAAACAACACGCCTTCCTCTTGAATAATGCAGCAAGCGTACAGTGGCACTTCTACGAGACAGATGAGTTTTGGGTGTAGGAGACAGCTATGGTCAGAATATCAGAGGACGAAGCCTTAAAGTTAGACCGCGATATCAATATCGGTGGTAAAAGCGTGACACGCTGGTTGGTTGGGCCGGCTCAATATTATACATACGATACGTTACTCTATATTATTAGGTACAGCACAGGGATTATGCCTATCAACTCGTATGGAACAGGAGTATATACCAATACAACTGGACCTCTCTATTTTGAGAACCCATGGAATTATGAGTCGGACATCTGGGAAGCGCTTCATTTTGGGTATTAAGGGGGATAACATGGTAGGAGATAAGATCTCAATTCGTCTCACAACCGGAGCATTATCTGTCCGAGCACATTACTATAGGGAAATGGAAAGTGTTGTCCTCTATGATTTAAGGGATTCCTATGTAGACTTGTTTTCACAATGTGACAGCTTTGATATATCGGAATACAGTTCAATGTACGGAATTTCATACATACGTTATCCGCTATATCTTAGGCTGCCGGATGCATCTATGATCGGGTTCACAATGCAATTCAAGGAGAGTACAGAAATATGGGAATAGGTTCTATAATTGAATATGGCTCATTCAAGTTTCCAGTCTT
>Ga0247609_10002933_pt1 | contig 17600 bp, 12 predicted proteins | sample 172DNAGHGlowgp2_FD_193487 | JGI IMG/M metagenome (GOLD analysis project Ga0247609, IMG submission 193487) | Sheep rumen microbial communities from Palmerston North, Manawatu-Wanganui, New Zealand - 1728 DNA GHGlow gp2 | ecosystem: Host-associated > Mammals > Digestive system > Stomach > Rumen ...
AGATATGGAAAAAGTATTTAATGGATATAAGTTAGAAAAGCATGTTAAAAGTACTCCAGAATTAGAAGATTTCTTGTTTAATAAACATAATCTTATAATGGTTGCTGAAGGCTATTATGATGGTGTTGTTGATAATCTTGGCTTAATAATATGTAGTTTTAAAGAAATTTGTGAAGAGTATAAAAAATTATATCCTGAACAAGATATAAAATTGGAAAATGCTGAAAAGGTTGTTAAAGTTATTAATTATCAATTGAATCCTATTAGTAAGAGTATCGATCCAGATATTATAAATTCTATATTTGATGATGATTACTATGTTGATTCTGATGTAAATACAAGATTAAGAAATCTAGAATATGTATTTAAAGAAGGATTTAAGAAGATTAGTAGTACTATTCCTTTTATAAGTGTTAAAGAGAATAACTACGAAGCGATTATTGTTGATAATTATAATCAAGAAATGTTTAGATCACAAATTAATACTAATTATCGTATTGGTGCTAGAGGTAATGACTTTTTACACTATGCTATATTAAATAAAAATGGCGTAAAAGTAATAATTAAAAAAGACGAAGAAGTTATTGCTAGACTATTAGGGCTAAGACATGGAAATACAGTCTTCTTTAATAAAGTTGAAGGTCAGTTTGATGACATTTATGAGAGTATACTTCATAAACTGGCTAGTGAGCTAATAATGGTTACTAAAGATACAAACGAACCAATAGAATTTGTAACCATATTAATAAATAAGTTATTAAAAAGAAGTTATGGTATAAGAATTGATTCTACTATATGTCCTATAATAGATAATCCTATTAGTAAAGAGTATATAGATTATTTAGAATTTAAGAAAACTAAATATTTGAATACTATAAATGAAGATGGTTTTTATAATAATTATAAAGAAAAAATATCTACTATTTTAGCAAGTTCTGCTGTAGTAGATAAGAATAATTTTAAATATTATGATGCTGAAGCTAAGTATTTAAGAAATAGAAATAACGTATTAAAATTAAGTAATAATTTAGAAGATTATTATATTAATAAGATTAATACTATTATTACTCTTTGTAATTTAGAAGGCACTTCTGATTTTGTTGGAGATATAAAACTAAGTACTGTTGATACTATGTATTTAGGTGATGATTTTGTAGTATTCTTAACTAATAATAAACAACTAATTAAATATGTTCTTCCTTATGATAAGAGAGCAAATAATGAAGTTGATTTAATTATTGAAAGTTTAAAAAATAAGCTATGAAAATAGCTTATTTTTATTGGATTAATGTAAATCCTTGAGATATCAAATAATCATTTATTTCTTGGGGAGTATTTGATCCATTAGTAGTTATATTAGTTATCTTATCTGTTATTGTTATTGTTTTGGTTTTATTATCAAAAGATGCTTCTTTTTCTCCTTCATGTTTCTTTATTTCCTCTTGATAATTTTTTTCATCTTGATAAGTATAACTATCTATCTTTTTAGCATATGATAGTATGGAATTACTTGCAAAACTACTATAATGTACTTCATAAGTAGTTACTAATGAATAACCAAGTGAAGGATTTAATGGAGTTTCTTTTTTATATTTCTTAATATCTCCAGCTGCTTCTATATATAATGTTACCCCTACTTCACTTTTATTATTATAAGGGTCTTTTACTATTATTATTAAATTGTTATTATCTTTGTTATATAGGCCTGCTTCGTTAAAGTTTGCTAATTTTTCATCTTTAAACGAAAATTCACAACCACTTAAATCTAAGCAATTCACTATAAAGCTTTCAGGAGTATAATCACTTCCTTCTATTATATGTAATTCTTTTGTTTTTACTTCTGGAGGGGTTGTGTCTACTATACTTATTGTTCCTCGTTTAGTTACTCCTGAGTGATAAACAGTATAATCATAATCTCCAACTTCATCGATTTTTACTTCTGAGGTATTAATGGTATATGATAAGTCATCTACACTACCTACTCCTGGAATGACATAATCTTTAGCATGAACAGGAAGTTTTGAACCAAGTTCAATAGTTATAACTTTTGGAGCAAAATCAGTATCGGTTTTCCGATTGATAAATAGGTAGCCGAAAACTCCTAAAAAAGCTATTACTATTAGTACTATAATAGTTGTTATATTTTGAGCTTTTTTGGCATCTTCAGATATTGTTTTCTTCTTTTTATTTGGAGCTTTTTTTTCTTTTATGGCCGCTTGTTGAGCTTTTTTTCTTGCTTCAATATCTATTTCTTTTGGAAAACTTGCACCTTCGACTATTTTTACTCCTTCCGCATCGATGTTTCCTATTACGACAGCACCATCGCTTTTTAAGGAAGTGTCTCTACTGATAAGAAGATCATTAGCTTCTTCTCCTTTGTAACTTTCTGTAGGAATAATAGCTGAAAGATCTCTTTTTTCATTACTATTTAAATTGTTTTTTAAATCGGTTGCTTTAATTGTATTTACTTCTTGTTCTACTGAAGTATTATTATTTGAATTAGTTAAATTCGTAGTGTTATTGTTGTTATTATCATTGTTCAAATTAAATCAACCTCTTTTCCTTTTTACATCTTTAATCTTTTTGCTCCTGTAACAGGCTCTAACGAAATTGTAATTCTCTTATCATTTTTTAGATATACTTCAATTTCGATAGGTTCTCTTGGATCTCTATTGGTAAGTGGTAGTGTAATATCTTCATTTTCATCTGTTTCATTAAAGTCCACATCATAGGCAGCTTTAACTCCAGATTGTTTTAATTTATAGTAAATATTAACTTTTGCTTGATATTTGGCGAGAAGTTGTCTAATAAATCTTGTTATTACTAACTTCTTACTATTAACACTTATCTTAGAATCTGTTAAGCAAGTATAAATAATTGCTTTATTTCTATCTACTTTTTCAGGGGCAATATTTCTTAAATTCAATGATATTTTACTAGTTTTATCACTAGTTCCATATTCTTGCTTGTCGTTGATTGGTTTAAAGCGAGCGGATGTTGATGTAATGAAGCCACTATAGCTTATAGTCATTGTTTGTTTTTCGCCATCTTCTTCACTAACCAATACATATTCATCTGAGTTTTTGTCGAACTCTAACTTGAATCGTACATTATCAGGTTGGTTATCACACAAGTCTTTTAATACGCTTCTAAAGTTCTCTTTTGATATTTCTTTTTCTTCTTCAATTAATCTGCTAACAATTATTTTATAAATGCTATATTTATATGTAATTATTGTTTCTATTTCTTTTTTAGATTTTGGTACCGTTATTCTTGTAATTCTTTTCCTAACAACTTTATCTTTTTTTGTACTTGGAGAATCTTCTCCTTCTGCTGGAGCTACTACACCTTCGTGTGTAAAGCCATCTTCTTCTGAATCTTCTATATCTTTGCTTGCATAATCACCTGCTTTTGGAGCTGCTCCTGGTAATATATCCTCTTTTACAGGGGTAGTATCATCTTCTGGATCTCCACTAATTGTTAATGGTTCATCTTTACATAATTCTTTATTTATGATTTTCATATTCTTTATATATGGTATTTCAAAAGTATCACTATTTATAGCTCCTATTATTCCATTTAGATTATCAGCAACTAATTTCCCATCATTAATATCGCTAATAGCTTTTGGCGAAACATATATAGTAAATGTTTTATTAACAAATAAAAGACTAATGCTTAAATCTACTTTGTAATGCTCTGGTAAACTTTTTTGTTTTTCACTATTAGATAGTATTTCTATTAATTGAGAAATATATATATCATAAAATGGATATTCTTCGTTTAAATGACTAGTTAAGTATTCTATAAATTCATTTATATTTGATATATTTGATTCCTGCTCTTTAATATATTGACAATAATCTTCGTAACTATTTTGACTTGAATTCTCTGGATTTTTTTCAACTGTTAAAAAGAATTCTCCTTTTGACGTTGTAATACTAGCCGGAGGATTATCTTCTTCATGTGGATACCTTGTTCTTATTCCGTTTTCTAATTGAACAGAAAAGCCAATATTTTTGTATGTATATTTTAAATATTTTTCATATTCTTCAATCGATTCACCTTTTTCTCTACGTCTTATTATTATTGAAGGTTTAGTAATTTTTTCTATATCTGCTTCAGTGATTAATCCTGTGCTTCCAACTTTTTTTGCTTCTTCGTCAGCTGATACTGAGCTAGAAGAAGTGTCTGCTGCATCAGGTTTTTTTCCATCCACAAAATCAAGTGATTCTTTTGCAGCTAAAAGCTTTGCTAAGTCTTCTTCTTGTGAAGCAGAGCCATCTGACTCTCCAGAGGCTTTTCCATCCACAAAATCAAATGATTCTTCTTCAGCTAAAAGCTTTGCTAAGTCTTCTTGTGAAGCAGAATCATTTGACGCTTCAGGTTTTTCATCAGGTTCATATACAGAAGAATCTTCTATAGTTTCATAAGATTTTCTCAATCTAACAATTGTTTCTCTAGCGGATTTCTTGTCTGAATGGCTTGGGCGCAATGAATCTATGTTATCTTTGTTATATTCTTTTGTACTTTCAATTACTTCTAGTTTTTCTTTAGATATTCCTTCTTTTAAATAAGTGTAAATCTCATTTAAACTATCTACTAGATAAGCCTTTGATTCCTTAGTAACGGCTTTTACAAAGTGATCACCTTCTATTAAATCTGAATTTTCCATTGTTTTTATTATTTTATAAAGTGGGAACATTATTGGATAAAAACATTCAAAATCAGGTGTTTTAGGTTCTACGGGTTCACTTTTTGAAGCGGTTATAGCAGCCGCGGTTTCTATATATTGTTTTTCTAATTTTGCTCTTTCTTCTTTATAAGTTAAAATATAATCTATAAAACGGTTAACCATAGCCTCGAACATTGCTTCGTCTTTTTCTGCTGTTTTAACATCATAGTATAAAAAACAATAAAAAGGTATGATAAACATTTCTTTTACATCTTTAAAAAAAGCTTTTAATTCTGCATCCATTTTATCTATTTCAGAACTTATACTATCTAAATTTGAATGTAAATCTAAACTCATACAAAACCACTCCTATGAAATTAAATCGCTTATGAATTCTATTACTTTTTGTCTATCTTCCTCATTTTCTATGTCAACTAGAATATCGTATCCTTCTGCATCTTTTTGAACATAAGAAGCTAAGATGTCGACAGAGCCCATATCATTTTCAATCATATAAATGGCATATTCTTTTCCATCTATTGATACTATTGTGATTAGTTCTGCATCTTTTATTTCGCCAGTTTCTATTTCTACTTTAAATATTTGATTCTCCATGTTATAACACCCTTTTTAATTTCTTGTTTCTTCGTAATATCTTCTTTCGCTCAACGTTTCAGCTATATCTTCTAAATCTGCGCATTCGTCCTCGTCATAGCCGTCTAAAGCTTTATCAATCATGTATAATAATTCACTTGAGCTTCCACATTTACCAGGGTCGATATTATATCTCTCAAGTGTTTGAACTTGCTTTTCTGTTAATAACAAGCCATTTTTTTGAGCTTTAAGAAAATTTTTATCGTAATCTTCATTATTTATTCCTACTAGTGCATCGATTTCATCATTTGTCATAATAACAACCCTTCCCATATTATATTTTACTATTTTTAGTATAGCATAAATTTTCTATTTGTTGTACTTTTTTATATTCTCTATCGCTGTTGCTAAACCAAGTTTTCCGTAATTATATGTTAAAGCTCCTTGTTGATATGCAATGTATGGAGGTCTAACCGGTCCATCACATGATAATTCTATACTTGACCCTTGAGTAAATGTTCCGGCAGCCATTATTACTTGGTCTTCATATCCTGGCATATCGCTAGGTATAGGTGCTGCATTAGAATCTATTGGTGAACCTTTTTGAATTCCTTGAACATATTCTATTAATTTATCTCTATCATGAAATATTATATTTTGAACTATATCTGCTCTTTTATCGTTATATTTTGGTTCTACGTCGTATCCCATATCTTCTAAGCAGACGCTTGTTAGAACTGCAGTTTTTAGGCTGCTTGCAACAACACTTGGAGCAAAGAAAAGTCCTTGTAATAAGCTTTTATTAATTCCTAAAGTCGGTCCAACTTCCCTTCCTTCTCCTGGGCAAGTTAGTCTTTCGCCAGCTAAATCTACTAAATCTTTTCTTCCCGCTATATAAGCTCCATTTGGAGCAATTCCTCCACCAAGATTTTTAATTAAGGACCCAACCATTACATCTGCACCAACTTCTAAAGGAGTTGTATTTTCAACAAATTCACAATAACAATTATCAACCATAATTATTACATCTTTATCTATTTTTCTAATTTCCTTAATTACTTTTTCTACTTTATCAATATTAATACTTTTTCTAGTTGAATATCCTTTACTTCTTTGAATTTCTATTAATTTAGTTTTATTCTCCTTTAAATAATTTTTAATTTTTTCATAATCAAAATCATTTTCTACTAAATCAATACTATTAAATTTAACATTGTATGCAGCAAGTGAACTGTTATTAGGTATAATACCAATTACTTCATGTAACGTATCATAGGGTAGCCCATTAATAGAAAGCATTGTATCGCCTGGTCTTAAAAAAGCAAATAAAGCTACGGTAAGAGCATGGGTCCCTGATATAAATTGGCTTCTAACTAATGCACTTTCGGCTCCGAGTACTTCTGCAAATACTTTTTCGATAATATCACGACCATAATCATTGTATCCATAACCTGTTGTACTATTAAAACAATTTTCTGATACATTAAACTTATGAAAAGCACTAAGTACTTTTAAAGTATTTAAATCACAATTAGTATCTATTTCTTCCAATTCTTTTTTTATCTTTTTTTCTTCTTTTTTTATAAAATCTAAGGTTTCTTTTGATATACCTAATTCTTCTAGCATTAATATTTACCTCCATCTACTCTTATTATTGAATTATTTATATAACTAGATTCTGCTATATGAACTATTTCTTTGGCAATTTCTTCTGGTTCAGCAAAACGATCTAATAATATATGTTTACATTCTTCTTTTATAAAAACTTCATCTAATTCTTTATTCATGTCTGTTTTTACCCAACCTGGAGCGATAGTATTTACTCTTACATAAGGAGCATAAGCAACAGCAAAATTATGAGTTAGAGATATTACTCCTGCTTTACTCGCATCATAATCCATGCCATATGGATAATAAGCATCTAGAGCCGTATTAGACGAAACATTTACAATACTACCTGAGCCGTTTTTACACATTTCTTGCCCGATATATTTACAAGTTAGGAATGCTGAAATAAGATTGGTATTTAATACTAATTGAAAGTTTTCGACTGTTTTATCCTCTAATGTAGAATCAATAGCAATTCCAACGTTATTGACTAAAACATCTATTTTTCCAAATTCTTTTAGGCTTTCTCTTAATAATTTCTTTACATCTTCTTCTATGCTAACATCTGCTTGGATAACTAGTGCTTTAATATTATATTTTTCTTCTATTTCTTTTTTTAGTTTTAAAGCATCTTCTTTACTAGTTAAATAGTTAATTATAACGTTATAGCCTGATGCAGCAAATTCTTTTATTGTAGCTGCTCCTATACCTCTACTACTACCAGTAACTAATGCGACTCTTTTCATAGTATCGCTCCTTTTTTAACAAATGTATTATAGCATATATAAGTATTTAATACTTAATTATTTCAACGTTTCTATTTCTTTTTATCTCTTGAATAAATATAGATTCGTTATTATAAGGAGAAATAATATAGACATAGTTTTTAGTTCTAGTTAATGCTACATAAAATAGTCTTCTTTCTTCATCATAAGGGTAATATTTCTTTGTACATTTAACGTATTTTAATAGCTTTTCATCTCTTATTTTAGAAGGAAGACTATTATAGTTATTATTAATATTTATTAGTATTATATTATCGGCTTCTAATCCTTTAGATTTATGAATGGTTAGAAATCTAAAAGTAGTGTTATTGTACTTATAATAATTGTTTTCTAGTTTTATAAAGCTATTATCTATATAATAGTTAATATCGTTATTATTTCTTCCTAGTACATATAATGTTTTATTCTTATCTAAATTGTTTAATATTTTTTTGAATGTACTAGTTTGATTACTACTATAGTAAATCTTGATAGGTTTATATAGATGTTTATTAGATATTAATTTTTTTTTTATTTGATGCTTATTTTTCATTATAAAAGTCCCAGATATATTTATTAATTCTTGGGGATTTCGATATGTATTTATTATTTTAAATATTTTTGAATGGTTAAAGTACTTAGTAAAATTAAGAAATACTTCTAAATCGCAACCAGTAAATCGATATATAGATTGGAAATCGTCTCCTACTACTAATAACTTACTTTTAGTATGTTTAATTATTTCTTGAATCATCCTTACTTTTACTAGGGATGTATCTTGATATTCATCGATAATAATATATTTGTATTTTCTTTTTATTCCTTTATTTTTTATACTTTCTATACTTTTATTAATCATATCATTAAAATCTAATAGATTATTATCTTCTAATTCTTTTTGATAAAGAAGATATATGTTAATAATTAATAATAATAAAGATTTATTTTTTTTATAATCTTTATAATTTATTGTATATTTTATTTTATGTAATATTTCTTTGAAATGTAATATTGAATAATTATTAGACTTAAATAAATTAATAAAAGTAATTATAGTTCTTTTTATATAGTCATTATTGTAGTATTTTAATAAATAATTATAAGCTTTTTTATAATACTTATTATCCATGTGAATAAGAAAGAAGTTATCAACAACACTTTCTATAATATCATCTGGGCAAATAGAAAAAGACTCGTTATTATCTTGTAATAGCAGTAATGATAATTTGTGAAAGGTATAAATATCTATATCTATTTTATAACTATCATAGATATTCTTTCTTAAATTGTTAGTAGCATCATTGGTTAAACTTATACAAAGTATTTCTTTTGGATTTATTCCTTGACATTTTATTAAATAAATAATTTTCCCTATTATAGTCAAACTTTTCCCCGAACCAGCTCCAGCAACAACAAGTGAAGATTCTTCTTCACTTAATACTACTCTACTTTGATATTCGTCTAAGGGGTATCCTCTTATATTATTTAATAATTCTATCTCGTTTCTTTTGTTTCTTAAGAACTCGATATTTTTATTTTCTACTATATCATCTATATTTTTAAATTGATGTAAGAGTGTTTTTTCTTCTTTAGTATGTTTTTGTTTTTGTTTTATGCTTTTATAAATATCTTTTAATAATTCTTTGTCTTTTATATTTATATAGTTTTGACTAAATGTTTTTAAAAAGATTTTTACTATCTATCACTATCCTTCTAGCATTCTTTCTATTTCTTTATATAAATATGGCTTAAACTCATTAATTGGTAATGGCTTATTATTTGTTATACAACTATAAATTGTAGATGATGATAGTTCAATGATCATATATAACGTTATATCCGGATTTTGTAATTTAATATTAGAATTAGTATATTCTTCAATAAATAATTTATATAATCCTAGTTCGTTATCACTGGTTATTAAATTTACTTTATCATGATATACTCCCCAAGAAAGATTTCTAGATATAAACTTAATTAATAATTTATTCTTAGCTAATTTGTTAATAATATAATCAATTATATAAATAACTTTTTCTTTAAAATCAGTAATACTTTCTTTTTTTAGTGATTTTATAGCATCATCAAATAATTGTTTACTTTTCTTAACAATTAAATAGTCTTGTAAATCATATTTATCTTTAAAATATAGATAGAATGTTCCTTTAGCTACTCCAGCTTCTTTTGTTATATCATCTACAGAAGTATTATTTATTCCTTTTTTTGTAAATAGTTTAAAAGAAGTTTCTAATAACTTGTTTGTTTTTAATTCTTTTTTATCAATTATTTTTTTACTTTTTTTTATACCTATCATCTTTCAATCCCTCAGTTAATTTTTTATCTCAAATCTAAGAAAAAGTCAACTTATTTTTATAAAATATTGACTTTTAGTCATTTTTGCAGTATTTTATATTTTGACTGTTAGTCATTTTAAAGGAGGAGATGTAATATGAATAAACTAAGCAAGAAAATCGTAGAAAATAAATTATTAATATTAGTTATATCTCTATTGTTAATAATACCTTCATTTATTGGGTATCTTTCTACAAAAGTTAATTATGATATACTTGTTTATTTACCAAAAGATATTGAAACTTTAAAAGGAGAAAATATTCTAACTGATGATTTTCATATGGGATCATTTTCAATAATGGTTGTTGAAAATATGACTGATAAAAATTTAATTAAGTTAGAGGAAGATTTTAGAGAGATAGATGGTGTTAATAGAGTTGTTAGTATTAATGATTTTACTGGTAGTACTATACCTATAGATATATTACCTAATGAAATTAAGGATAAGTTGGCACGCAATAATACTAAACTAGTTTTAGCAACATTTGATAATTCTACATCTGATGATTTAACTCTAGCAGCTGTTCAAAAGATGAGAGATATAACAGATGATAAAGTAAAAATCGGTGGCATGAGTGCGATGGTTTTAGACACAAAAGAATTATTTAATAGTCAAATGTTATTATATGTTGTTGTAGCTGTTATATGTTGTATTCTTGTTCTTATTTTAGCTTTAGACTCTTATATTGTTCCCTTTTTGTTAATTGCTAATATTGGATTAGCAATTATATATAATATGGGAAGTAATATTATATTTGGAGAAATTTGTTATATAACTAAAGCTATTGCTGCTGTTTTGCAACTTGGTGTAACTACAGACTTTTCAATTTTTCTTTATCATAAATATGAAAAAGCTAAAAAAGAATATAAGAATAATAATGATAAAGCTATGAGTGTTGCGATAGAAGAAACTTTAACTTCTATACTTGGTAGTTCCCTAACTACTATTGCAGGTTTTTTAGCACTTTGTACTATGAAATTAACTCTAGGAGTAGATATAGGTTTAGTAATGGCTAAAGGAGTATTGTTTGGTTTAATATGTGTTGTAACAGTATTCCCTTCTCTTTTACTGATGTGTGATAAGTTAATAGTAAAAACTAAACATAAAGAAATTCTTCCTAAGTTTAAAAATCTTATTAATTTTACTATTAAATATAATAAAATAATATTTATTACTTTTTGTTTATTGCTAATTCCTGCTTATTTAGCCCAATCTAAAGCGCCTATTTATTATAAATTAGATTCATCTATTCCTGATGATTATGGATATAGTATTGCAAGTAAAAAATTAAAAAATAATTATAATATGATTTCTCAAGAAATAGTTATTTATGATAAGAATATAAAAGATTATCAAATTAATAATATGATAAGAGAAATAAATGATTTGGATGGAATTGATGGTGTTTTGAGTCCTACTCTACTAAGTGAAAGTGGTATTACAGAAGATATGATTCCAAAGAATATACGAAGTATATATGAAACTGATAAATATAAGATGTTATTAATTAATTCTAAATATGATATAGCTACAAACGAATTAAATAGTCAAATAGACAAAATAAATAATATAGTTAACAAATATGATAAGAAAGCTATTGTAGCTGGAGAAGGTCCTTTAATGAAAGATTTAGTTAATATTACTTCTATAGATTTTAAAAATGTTAATTATACTTCTATTTTAATTATTTTTATATTAATGATTATTACATTAAAATCTATTTCTTTACCAGTGTTACTTGTAACAACTATTGAATTTGCAATATTTCTAAATATGGGAGTTCCTTATTTTGCTGATTCTCCTATTCCTTTTATAGCATCTATAGTAATTGGGACAATACAATTAGGAGCAACTATAGATTATGCAATACTAATGACTACTAAGTATTTAGAAGAAAGAAAAAAAGGTCAGGACAAAGTATTAGCTGTAAAGTCAGCGATGGAAAACTCTATTAATTCCGTAATTGTAAGTGGAATGTGTTTCTTTGGAGCAACCTTTGGTGTTGGTATAGTTTCAACTATAGACATGATTGGATCGTTATGTAAGCTGATTGCTAGAGGAGCCGTAATTAGTATGGCTATAGTTATACTTGTTTTACCTAGTGTTCTACTTATATTCGACGGATTAATTACTAAAACGACTTTAGGATTTAAGAAAGGAATGAAATAATATGAAAATAAAAAATTTTATAAAAAAATGTATAGTATATTTGCTATTAATAAGTACTATTATATATACAACTCCAGTATGGGCATTAACAAAAAAAGAAAGTGTCTATGCTAAACTTAATAGTGATGGTTCAACAAAGAGTATTATAGCTTCTGAACACTTAACAAATATCGAAAATGATATTGTTGATAAGAGTAAATTAGAAAATATTACGAATGTAAATGGAGACGAAAAATTTACAAAAGATGGTAATAAAATTGTTTGGGAAAATAAAGGGAATGATATTTATTATCAAGGAGACTTTAAAGATAAACTACCAATAGAAGTTAGTGTTAAGTATTATCTTAATGATGAGATATCTAATGTAAAAAGTATGTTAGGTAAAAAAGGAAATATAAAAATAGTATTAGAATATAAAAATAATGATAGCCATACTGCTTTAATTAATAATATTCCAACCACTCTTTATACTCCTTTTGTAGTAGCAACAACTACAATAATTGATAATTCCCATAATAAGAATATAAAAATAAGTAATGGTAAAATAATAGATAATGGTACTAATAGTATATTAGTTGGTATTACATCTCCTGGTCTTTATGATAGTCTTAATATCGAAGAATTAAAAGATTTTAATAAAATAGAAATATCTTATGATACTGATAGCTTTGAATTAAATTCTATTTATTCTTTAGCTACTGCTAAATTATTAGATGATAATGATTTAGATATATCTACTAATATTAAAGAGTTATATTCAAGTATTGGATTATTACAGAGTAATATGGACAAACTAGTTAATGCTTCTAATCTACTTAATAATGGAAGCAAAATGATTGCTAATGGAACTGAAGAATTAAATCAAGCATCTAAGAGATTAAGCAAAACGTATTATGAATATAGAAATACGGATAATAAGAAATTAAAAGAGGGAATACGTAGTGTAGTTAATGACAATGTAAAATTAATATTACCTGCTCTACGTCAATCAATAATAGATGAAACTGTTAAATCTATTAAAAATAATAAAAGCAGGATTGAGAAATCTGTTGTTCAATATTCAAAAGATAATATTAAAGAATTAATTAATAAAGAAATAGATAAAGCTTTAAAGAGTATTAATGTTGATAATCTTATTAACGAAATAATAAATAGCGACTTAAGAAAGATTATTCTTGAAGATGAAACTATTTATTCTTTAACTACTGTATTTGAAGATGAATTAGAAAAAGTTTTGAAAAATGAAATTAAGAATACAACTAATGCTACTATAGAGCAGATGGCTGATAATATAAATAATAATATGTCACAAGAAGAAAAGGAATCTTATATTAATAGTATTGCTAATAAATATAATATTTCTTATGAACAAGCTGCTCAAATAGTATTAGAAGTTCAAAATGATACTATAAAAGGAATAAAGAGTAATATTAAGAATTCTTCTAATACTATTAGTGAAAGTGTTAGTGATACTATAATAAATAATATTAAAAATAAAGATTATATAGAAAATCTAGTAAATACATATATAACAAATGTTAATAATAGAATAGCTTATATAATTGCTAATGACAGTAAAATTAATCAAGATCAAAAAGAATTAATAAACAAAATTGCTGATGAATTAAAAAAAGAACTTAGTAAAGAAGAAATTCTTAATAAGTATTCTGAAGCTTCTAATTATGTTAATAATATAATAGATAGTTTTATTCAAAAGACTGCTGAGGATATAGCTGATGAATATACAGAAGAAATAGCTATAGAAGTAGTTAATAATGTAATAAATGATCAAATGAAAGAAGAAACTATTAATAGTGAGTTATCAGCTATAATTAATGCTTATGAAAAAGATATTAATAATAAGTTGAAAATTGCTGATGAAAATGTTAATAAGGCTGTACATTCTATTGGTCTATTAAATAATGGTACTCATGAATTAGCAAATGGAATGAACTTATTTAATATTGGAATTAATAGATATAATAATGAAGGTATTAAAAAAATAAGTAAGCTAGTTAATGGTGATGTTAAAGAGTTTGAAGAGAAGATTGAAAAATTAATTAGTTATAGTGAAGAATATTCTACTTTAGACGATAATAATTCTGATGAAAAATGTGAATCTAAAATTATTATGGTTATAGAGGAAGTAAAAAAAGATAAAAAGGAAAAGGAAGCTGTAGAAACAGCAGATATTAATACTAAAAAAAGCTTTTGGGAAAAGATTAAGGGTTTAATAGAATAAACCCTTAATTTTTTTATTTACAAGTTTTTAAAAAAAACATACAATATAATTAAAATAAAGATGATAGAATGAAAAAGAAATTATTCTATATATTATTATGTTTAACAATTATTGGTATACCTATTGTTATTTATTGTATAAAAAAGAAAAAGTTTATTAAAAGTGATAACGTTTTAAAACCTTCTTTTGATGTGAAAGAAAAAAAGTATGAAGAGGAGAAAAGAAAATTCACGCCACTATATACTGAAACTACTATCTTACCTATTCTTTCAGAAGATGATTTAAAAAAATATAAAAAGATAGAAGAAGTAAAAGATATTAAGAAAAAGAAGAAAGTAAACAAAGATAATAACAATGCGAAAAGCACATAATAAAAGCATCAATTATTGATGCTTTTTGTATTATAATTCAAAATCAATATTCATTAATAGTTTTTGGGCAATGGATTCGCTATTAAATCTTATGTCACTTAAATTGTACATAAATATTTCAAAGGCTTGCCATAAAGCAAATGAGAATAAAAAACCAAATACTTCTAATAAAAATGCAGATTTTGTCCATATATATACTATTGCATAAATAGATAACATTATTATTCCTAAAAGAATTAATGTTAACATTTTATATTTATTAAGTTTATATTCCCTTTGCGATTTATATAATTCTATTGCATAGTGTTCTCTAATTATTTTCTTTACATTTTCTTCATCTTTTTCAGATGTTATTAAACCTTTTATATGAAAATGTAACTTAGTACTATTATCTAAGACTGCAGCTTTATTATCTATATATGAATAAATATCATTTTTTATATCTAATTGACCTTCAACTGTTCTTTTATCAAATAAATCATGCCTATCTTCTATTAATATATAGATATGGGCATCTTCATCATCTGTTAAGAATTCTTTCTTAATATAATCTTTTAATTGTTCTTTATTAGAGTATTTTCTTATAATTTCATCAGACTCTTTTTTTATATTATTCATATTATCACCAATTATATTATACTATAAAATTAAAATATTACATGATATAATATACTAGAAAATAGGAAGGGATTAATTATGATAGATTTTAATTCTAAAGAATATTTAGAAAAAGTAAATAAATACTGGAATGCTGCTAATTATTTATCTGTTGCTCAATTATATTTGTTAGATAATCCATTATTAAAAAGAGGATTAAAAAATACTGATATAAAAAGAAAGATCGTTGGACACTGGGGAACTGTTCCTGGACAAACTTTTATTTATACTCATTTGAATAGAGTTATTAATAAATATGATTTAAATATGATTTATTTGTCAGGTCCAGGGCATGGAGGTAATGCTATAGTAAGTCATGTTTATTTAGAAGGAACATATTCTGAGTATTATCCAAATGTAACCGAAGACGAAAAAGGCTTACAAAAATTATTTAAACAATTTTCTTTTCCAGGGGGAATCTCATCACATGTTGCACCAGAAACTCCTGGTTCTATAAATGAAGGAGGAGAACTTGGTTACTCTCTTGCACATGGATTTGGAGCAGTATTTGATAATCCTAGTTTGATAGCAGCTGTTGTTGTTGGAGATGGCGAGGCAGAAACTGGTACATTAGCTACTTCTTGGCATTCTAATAAATTTTTAAATCCTAAAATAGATGGTGCCGTATTACCAATTCTACATTTAAATGGATATAAAATTAGTAACCCTACTATCCTATCTAGAATTAGTAATGAAGAACTTATAAAGCTATTTGAAGGCTATGGATGGGAACCAATTTTGGTAGAAGGAAATGATCCCATGACTATGCATGGAGCTATGAGTAAAGCTCTAGATAATTGTATAGAGAAAATAAAGGAGATTCAAAGGGAAGCAAGAGTTTTAAACAAAAAAGAAAGACCTATATGGCCAATGATTATTCTTAGAACTCCAAAAGGATGGACATGTCCAAAGATTGTTTCTGGAAAAGAAATTGAAGGAACATTTAGATCACATCAAGTTCCTATTGATATGAGTTCAGAAGAACATTTAGATTTACTTGAATCTTGGCTTAGAAGTTATCATCCAGAAGAATTATTTGATGAAAATGGTAAACTTATTCCAGAGTTAAAAAAACTAGCTCCTAAAGGAGATAGAAGAATGAGTGCTAATCCTAATGCTAATGGCGGAAAACTTCTTAAAGATTTAATATTACCTGATTTTAGAGATTATTGTTTAAATATTAAAGAACCAGGTTCTATTGAAGCACAAGATATGATAGAATTAGGAAATTATGTTAGAGATGTTTATAAGCTAAATGATAAGAATAGAAACTTTAGAATATTTGGCCCAGATGAAACTATGTCAAATAGATTAGGACATGTATTTGAAAGTGAAAAAAGATCATGGATGGCTGATTTAAAAAATAATGATGAATTCTTAAGTCATACAGGAAGAATTATGGATGGTATGCTTTCTGAAAACATGTGTGAAGGATGGTTAGAAGGATATTTATTAACTGGAAGACATGGATTTTTTGCTAGTTATGAATCTTTTATTAGAATAATTGATTCTATGACTAGTCAACATGCTAAATGGTTAAAAATATGTAATGATTTACCTTGGAGAGAAGAAATATCTTCATTAAATTACATTTTAACTAGTAATGTATGGCAACAAGATCATAACGGGTATACGCATCAAGATCCAGGTTTTCTAAATCATATGGTTACTAAGAAAGCAGATACAGTCCGTATGTATTTACCTCCTGATACTAACACTCTACTTTCTTGTTTTGAGCATTGTTTAAAAACTAAAAATTATATAAATGTTTTAGTTACTTCAAAACATTTGAGACCTCAATGGTTAAATAAAGAACAAGCTATTAAACATTGTACCAAAGGTCTTGGCATTTGGAATTTTGCTTCAAATGATCAAGATAGTGAACCCGATTTAATTATGGCTTGTTGCGGAGAAACTCCTACTCTAGAAGCTTTAGCTGCAACATCTATAATTAATGAATATTTACCTAAGGTTAAAGTTAGGTTTATAAATGTAGTTGATTTATTTAAATTACAATCAGATAAAAAACATCCTCATGGTTTATCTGATGATGAATATGATGCTTTATTTACTAAGAAAAGACCTATTATCTTTAATTTCCACGGCTATCCATCATTGATACATGAATTATTATACGAAAGATATAATAGAAATATTGTTGTTAAAG
>Ga0247609_10002934_pt1 | contig 17599 bp, 15 predicted proteins | sample 172DNAGHGlowgp2_FD_193487 | JGI IMG/M metagenome (GOLD analysis project Ga0247609, IMG submission 193487) | Sheep rumen microbial communities from Palmerston North, Manawatu-Wanganui, New Zealand - 1728 DNA GHGlow gp2 | ecosystem: Host-associated > Mammals > Digestive system > Stomach > Rumen ...
AGGAACCCATTTGTAGTCGCGATAGATGATTTCGCTAATCGTCGTTCCCCAGATGTCGATAGCTCGATATGGGTAGCCAGCCTTCTGGCAAATGTCGCCCAGCTGCAGAGCGCGGTGTGCCATCTTCCGCGTGCCGTGGGCTTGGTTAATGAACTCTTTTCCTTCTTTCTCCACTTGGTTGAGTGTTCGGGCGTCCATCCGAACGATGCCTTGCTGCGGTGTGCAAGTGCAGCAGAGGCGGTAGTTTTTCTGATTCATAAACCGAAAAAATTACAATAAATAAAAGAACGAATTAGACTCAGGGACGCGCACAAAAAAAGATACAACAATCCCCTGAATCGCCATTTAGCATGGCTGCATAGTTGGATTGTTGTATCAAATTCTGTTGCAAAGATACGGATTCCGAACGAAATCTAACAGACGAAATCAGTTTTTTTTCAGAAAAAAGACAAAGAACACTGAGGAATATGGGCAAAAATATATATATTTGTGCCTTAGTAACGATAAAAAATAAGTTGGGATTATTCTCAACCACGAATTACTCGAATTAAACGAATTTAAGCTCGGCGTTATCCAATTCTTTTAAATATTATTTATTCATATTTCACGAATAAAAATGCCAGCATTTTTCAAATTAGAGAAATTAGATAAAATTAAAATAATAAATTCGTTAAATTCGAGTAATTCGTGGTTAAAAAAACAAATGAATGGATTAGAATCATCCCAAGTTGTTTTTAACGATTACTTAACACACATATATAATAGAAGTTTCGAAAACGATATAAGAAAACAAATGACGAGAATACTCATTTTTATAGTGATGATGATTTCTGCTCAAAGCCTCATAGCTGATGAGAAACTGACGGGAAAAGTCATTGGCACGACACAATGCTACGATTATAATAAAGGAATGATTTCTACAAGCGTGAACACCTGCGAAATGGCGTTCGACGGCAATGCCGACACCTTTCTTGCCACCTACGAGCGCAGTTACACTTGGGCTGGATTGGACTTGGGGAAACCATACGTCATTACACGCGTGGGATGGATGCCACGCGATGACTACAACGGTCCGAAGCGAGTGGTGCTTGGAGTGTTCGAAGGAGCCAACCGTGAAGACTTCATGGATGCCCTGCCCTTGTATGTCATTACCGAACAAGGTGTGAGAAAACAACTCTCACATGCCGCAGTGAACTGTAGCAAAGGTTTTCGCTATGTGCGCTATGTGGGACCGAACGATGCCCGCTGCAATATCGCCGAGTTGGAATTCTATGGACATGAAGGAGAGGGAGACGAAAGCCAACTCTACAGACTCACCAATCTACCCACTGTGAGCATCCACACATTGAACGGCGAGTTGCCCTACGACAAAGAGCATCAAATCAGTGCACAAATCACCATCATCGGTGACAGTGGAAACAAAGTGTTGCTCTCAGAACCTGGAACGATTCGTGAACGAGGCAATTATTCGCGCAACTTCCCTAAGAAACCTTATCGCATCAAGTTCGATAGCAAACAGCACGTGCTCGATGCTCCTGCCAAAGCAAAAAAATGGACATTGATAAACAACTATGGCGACAAGACATTGATGCGCAATATGCTGGCATTCGAAATCAGTCGGCAGTTAGGCATGCCTTATACTCCCTATTCGAAGGCTGTCGATGTGCTGCTCAATGGTGAGTATAAAGGTTGCTATCAGTTATGCGACCAAGTGGAGGTAAACAAAAAGCGTGTGGCAATCGACAAATTGACTCCACAGGACAACAGCGCACCTGCCTTGACTGGCGGTTATCTGCTGGAGGTGGATGCTTACGCCTACGATGAGGAGGTGATGTTTTATTCCGCTAACAATAATCCCGTTGCCATCAAGTCGCCTGACGGAGACAGCATCACATGGGTGCAGAGAAAATACATAGAATCGGCATTCAACAAGATGGAGCAACAGTGGCAACGCTATCTCGACCTGAACACCTTCCTCCGACATTTTCTGACGGGAGAACTGTCGGGCAACACCGACACATACTGGAGCGTGTTCATGTATAAGCAGCGCGAAAACGATACCATCTACACGGGACCCGTGTGGGATTTTGACTTGGCTTTTGAGAACGATAATCGCACCTATCCGATTAACAATTTGAACGACTATCTCTATCGCACCAAAGGCAGTTATACGGGCAACATGAGGTCGTTTGTTGATAAGATTGTGGTGAACAACACGTCTGCCAAAAAGAAAATGTTGCAAATATGGACTGAAGCCCGTCAGGACAAACTGACGGAAGAATATCTTGTGGCTTATTTGGACTCTTTGGAAGAGATGCTCCAAGAGTCGCAACGGCTCAACTTTCTGCGTTGGCCCATCATGAACCAATATGTGCATCAGAACCCAGTGCTTTGGGGCAGCTATGCGGCTGAGGTGGATAATGCACGACGTTTTCTGAAGAAACGTATCACGTGGATGGACAACAAATTAGGATATGATGCTATGGCTGACATCCATGATGTGGAGCTCGCAAACGAGTGGTCAATCGATACCGACCGTCCGTATGAAGTCTATTCTGTGGGAGGGCAATTATTGGGACATGACATGTCAGGTCTGCCACAAGGTGTCTATATCCTTCGCCAAGGCATGAAGACGATAAAAGTGAGAAGATAATTGCCAAATGTATTAGAATTCACAAACAAAAATTTTAAAAGTTAAGATTAATAATATGAAAAGTAAATAAACACATATTCAGAAAAAACAATTATTTAAGAGTCTTTTTAATTGATTCTATTTCACTTTCCGAGAGGTTAAACCACTCACCTCTTATTCGTTTGTTGCCAAACACTTTATGTAAAGCAGATTCAATAGCTTCTGCTATCTTCCTTGTTGGATACTCTTTTGCCACTATAAGTTCTATAGTAGGTTTCTCACTTTGGAGTGTATGTTCTCTGTATTTGGGATGATTTGAGATACCTATCTTGCAATAATCATTTGTGATATCAACCATTAAATAAACGAAGCATGGGGTATTCTTATTATCCACTAAATTTTCTTCATCAGCATTATACTCTTCAATTACACAATTATCCTCAACCTTCTTCTTGAAGTCTTTCACAAAATCTTGAAAAACCTCACATGAAAGTCTTTTTTTGCAATTATTGGAATCCCCACAACACATATTTATCCCCCCTCTAATCTTGAATCCATCATCATTAATTATTTGCCATTTAACAAAATAAGCACTTACCAATTTCTGTAAATCCTCGACTGAAAACGGATAATAGATAGTAGAATTATAAGAACCGTGTACAGGATTTGTTAATGCATTAAGAACTATAACAGAACCATCACTCATTAAAAGTTGAAAAGTACATTTTTTATTTAAAATAAAAAGTTTTCTATCGTAATTGAGTATTAAAAAATATTTACCAGAAGAAAATTTAAAATTTAGAAAAGTATTAAGAGAAGAATAACGAGGGACAATCCTGAAACCAGAATCATCCCCAGCGTACATTTTTCCAATAACAGATATGTTTTTAGAAAATTCATCACTTTCTATAACTATTTTATTTGGATAATTTTTCTTTAAAGCTTCAAAATCAGAATAAACAGAAAAAAGAATCTCACCCTTAATTACATCGCATTTTCGAAATGATTCATTATCAAACTTTCTTACAAGTATACCTGTATAAGGCGATTCTATTGTGAAGGAAGATTTCGGTTCATTAAAAAAATATTTAGTAAGTACAAGAATCTTATCTCCTTTATTTACCAATGAATAGTTTTCAACTAACCATTCTTTTATTTGCATGCTAAAATCAGATAAACCATTTAAAAAATCTCTACTTAATAAACCGTAATTGAAGACGAATTCATTAACAGAACTTATCACTTCTTTCGGTCTTTCTGCTATTTTAATTATAAATAATAAATCACCATCCTTTATCGTATTATCTGTATTTTGAAGACAAGTTTTATGATCTGCTTTGTGAATTGTAAAATATCCACTATAAGCAGAATATACTTTTATAGCACAATCCAACCATGTTTCAAAATCCGAAATATTATTCTCAACACAATAACTACTAAAACCAGATTTTAAGCCTAAAGATAAAATAACACTACCTTTTGAGACAAACTCATCATCATCAACTGGTCTGTGAAAAATCGAATGCTCAAAAGATGAAATATCATTTAATGTCAAGTTTCTTTTTACTCGTTTGGCATCCCATTCACTTTTTAAACTAAAATTATTTGTTCTTTGTCTTGCCCTCTCGAACAAACAAAAATCTAAGGCTCGTTGATTCAGATAACCTTTAACAATACCATTCTCCTCTTCATACCTTATAATTTCATCCTGTGAGTAATGAGATAATATGATTTCATTACTTACATTATTTGTAGAAGTCGAATTCATAGGTAATCAAGTTTAAATTGAGTATTCTTAGTTTCTTTAATTCCAATCAGTCACTCTACCATTCTTGAAATATATATACTGTCCATCATAAACCCATTGGCTACCATAACTAGAATAATTTATATCTTTAGGCTCTCCCCAAGACACCTTAACTAGTTCTTCAGTCATTCCCACCTTTATTTTACCATTAATTGCGATATCAAACATAGACTTACCATATTTAGCAATTAATTTTTTAGCTATAACCTCTGGAATAAATAGAGACTTATAATGACTATCTTTATTTGAGATTGTTTCGCCTTTTTCATTGGTAAAAAGCATCTGGATATCGTAATTCTTACTATCTACAATAATATCACTACATTTCCAATATGTACCTGGAATCATTTTTACATTTTCGCCTGTGACATAATCTATTAACGACTTATCGTTAATAGAACGTAAACAATGTCTTGTACCTATGTAGTTTTTTTTCAATTTATCCATATATCCTAAAACTACGAAAGGAAAACTATATTTAGACCTAGCATTGTATTTATAAAATAAAGTATCATCTTCCGTCTCTAATTTGAAATAAATAATATCACGATTTACAATATCTTTACCTTTTAAAAATACATCAACAACTTTAAAAGTTTTGCCTTCTAACATTTCATATTTTGTATTTGAAGATAATGAACTTGGTTTTAAAGGTTTGTAATACTTACCTTCTGGTTCTTCATAAAAACCTTCATAACCATATCGTCTTAAATTTTCAGATTTAGGTAAAACAAATAATTCTTGACCAATATATGCCATATAATTTTCACCTAAAAAATTGCTTAGGCTATCATATTTCTCTACTTTTAATATTTTTTCCGCTCTGGTAGTAATATTAATTTGGGCAAATGAAGCGATTGGTAATAAAACAATAGGGAATAATAATGTTTTGATTCTCATTTTTGAAAAAATTATTATTAAACTTAAGTATGGAAATATATAAAGTGTTATGTTAGATTGATCACATAGTACTCAAATAAAAAAATAAAAAGGTACTGTACACTTTCGACAAAGTTACAGTTTTTTTCTTTAAGACCAACTATTCTTTAAAATTAATTGCTGTTATTAAACAAAATTAGACAAAAAAAAGACTAAACGTCCCTTTAATAGTCAAAACATAATAATATCACCATCAAAAACAATTCGTTATTCCCAAGATTATGAAAATATTGATTTTTGAAAAGAGAATAGTAATATTTAAATCATTATTTACCAATCTATGTGTATATCACTATGCAATTAGTAGTAATACCCTGTTAATTTTATCTTGACATTTTTCATATTTCCTAAAAAATACATATTTTTGCATGTGAGATTAAGAAGAACATTGATTATCTTGGAAAAACAGTGTTTAAGAATTAAAGGCAAACCTATGATGAAGAAAGTGATGGTCATACTACTGATGGCAATGTTAAGCCTCAGTGCTTGGGGACAAAAGATTGTCCTCAGCGGAACTGTTGTCAACGAAAGGAATGGCAACAAGATTTCTTTGGCAGTGGTGTCGGTGCCTCACACAAATGTGACGGTGGTGACGAACGACGACGGTTTCTTCACGCTGAAAGTGGATGAAGCTCCGCATACAATTGTGGTTTCTCACTTAGGGTTTGAATCGAAAGAAGTCCCTGTGCCCAACACCTCCACCGACGGACTTGTCATTCGTTTGAAACAAACCTCCATCCCGCTGAAGGAAGTGGTGGTTTGGACAGAGAATCCACGTGCGCTGGTCAGCCTTGCTATCGAGAAAATACCAAGCAACTATAGCAAGACGCCTATGCTCTACAATTGCTTCTACCGCGAAACAGCCATGAAACGGCAGCATTTCATCTATGTGGCTGAGGGAGTGGTAGATATGTACAAGACGGATTATAAACGGGGAAACGGACGCGACCGAGTTGCCATCATGAAAGGACGCCGATTGCTCAGTCCAAAACAGGGCGACACACTGGCACTCAAGGTGATGGGCGGCCCTGTGCAGCCCATTGAATTGGACATCGCGAAAAACCGGGAATTTCTGCTCAACGAAGCGGAACTGTCCAACTATCGTTTTGAAATGGAAGCGCCCGACATGATTAACAATCGATTGCAATATGTGGTTAGCATTTCGCCCAACAAGCAACTGCCTTACGCACTCTATTACGGAAAGCTCTATATCGACCATGAGAACCTGGCATTCACACGTGCGGAACTCTCGCTCGACATGAGCGACAAGTACAAGGCGACGGACTTGATGCTGATTCGAAAACCAGCGGGTGTGAGTTTCAAGCCCAAGGAACTTTCGTGCCTGATTGAATATCGATATGAGCAAGGTGTGACGCATATCTCCTATATCCGCAACACGTTCCGATTCAATTGCGACTGGAAACGACGACTCTTCAGCACTTCGTATGCCGCCTTCTGCGAAATGGTGGTGACGGACAAGCATAGCGACAATGTGCAACCCATTTCGGGTAGGGACTCCTTCGATTCCCGCGACTCCTTCTACGACAAAGTGGATTATTTCCTCGACCCTACTTTCTGGGAGGACTACAACATCATCGAACCTACGGAAACCCTCAACAATGCCATCGACAAGCTGCTGAAGAAATATAAGAAATAATGATAAAAAATAACTTGGGACGATTCAATTTGCATGTCCTTAATTAAATCGTCCCAAGTTATTTTTTCACTGTTACTAAGTTATATATCTCTGTGAGTTAAACAAAGCCCGATAACAACAGACTTTTCAGATTTTCGATAGATTTTTGTCAATAAGACCAAATGCTTGTATTGGAGTTATTGCTTCGCTGTTGCGTAGTAGTATTACCATACGAGTCGGTATAACTATTTGAAGATCCTATGGACTGACCTGTACGATTTCTATAGGTGGTACTTGTGTTGCCATAACGATCCGAATAAGTATTCGAGGAGCCAGTGTTTCGACCGTATCTATCGGAATAGGAGGTCGATGTGTTGCCGTAACTATCCGTATAGCTTCTGGCTGTACCTGTACTTTTTCCATATCGGTCGTAATGGGTGGTTGTTGTGTATCCATACGAATCAGTATAGGTTGACGAGGTACCTATAGTGTTGCCGTAACGGTCACGATGGGTGGTCGATGTGTTACCATAGTTGTCGGTGTAGGATGAGGATGTCCCCGTTATCTGACCATATTGGTTGCGGTGAGTGCTGGTAGAGTTACCATAGTTGTCGGTGTATCTTGAAGAAGTACCGACATTGTACTGTGCGTTAGCTGTGATGGCGAATACGACAGCCATCAGTGTCATCATAATCTTTTTCATAATTGTTTTGTTTTTAGAGTTATACTTTTTGTTTCCAAAATTACTTTTTCTTATTCACTTGCCCAAACAGAATCACTTTCACAACCTTGTTATTGACTCTTTTTCGGGCTTTCTACGTCCTTTTATACCCAAAATAAAGAAAAGGTAACCGATGTTTGAAGAAAAATTGTAAATTTGCAAAAAAAAGATTATATGAACAGATTGTATCTTTTCCTTTTGATTTTACTTCTGGAGAATTCTACTTTATTTCCACAAGCCGTTAGAGAAGGAATAGAAGTTGAGTCATGGAAATACAACTTTGAGTATGTCGAATCATTGTCAAAAAAAGCTGAATTCTGGTTTAGTGCAAAAAAATATGATGAAGCTATCCGTATTGGTAAAGAAAAATTAATAATATTGGAACGCATTTTAGGTCGAGATAGTCTTGATTATGCAATTGGAGAATCTGAATTAGCATTATATATTGCTAACATAGGTAATTATAAAGAATCTGTTTCGTTGGCAGTAAACGCCTTAAAAAAAATATATAAAATTGAAGGTAAAAAGTCTGCTTTATATGCAGTAACTGCTGAAAAAATTTCAACTTATTACACTTTACTTGAAGATTATGAAAATGCATTGATATATGCTCAACAAGCAGTTGAAGTTTTCAAGGAAATTTTTGGAATAAATAATAAATACTACGTATCTTCAAGAGCCAGTCTTGCCACAACTTATTTAAAATTGTATAGAATTCAAGAAGCCATAGATATTCAATTAGAGAATAATGAATACTATTATAGCAAAGGAGATACAGTTAATTATGCTATAGGCTTACATGACTTAAGTCTCTCATATGCTGAAAGTGGCAATTATAGGGAATCAATCAAGTTATGTGAGACTGCATCTAAATTTTTTTTGCATCTTTTAGGGGAAGGTAATTTGTTGTATTTAGAATCATTGAAGACTCTCGCTGATTATTATGTAGAAGTGGGAGATTTTAATAGTGTGTACAAATATAGTGAATTACATGTTGAATTGTGTGAAAAGTATTGTGGAAATAATAGCCATGATTATATTAGGGCTTTATCTAATCAAGCATTTTATTACTTCAAGGAAGGAAACTATAAAAAAGCGATCGAATTAGAAGAGGATGTTATTTCTATGCAAGAAAATGAAACTACTCTTGATAGCTTGGATTATGCTATAACTTTGTCAAATCTGGCCTTGTTTAATAGAGAGATGGGATTTATCGACAAAGCAATTACCCTGGATGAGCAATCACTTGGTATTTTAAAAGAATACTCCCATACTATCGCGTACAGAGGCGTATTGTCTGACCTTTCTCAATGTTACATGACGTTAGGAGATTTTGACAAAGCAATAGAGTTTATAAATACAGCACTCCACATACTTCAAGATAGAAAAGGAACCGAATACTATGGCTATTTGGGGAACTTGGCGAATTGCTATTCCCACATGAATCAAATGCCAAAAGCGATTAGTATTTATACAGAAGTACTCCAAAATCAGGGGTTGTTAACAGGTAAGAAGAATCTTGACTATGCATCAACTCTTGAAAATTTAGCATCATGCTATTCAGACATAGAACATTATCGAGATGCTATTACTGCTCAGAACGAATGTGTAGAGATTTTGTTAAAAATTTTAGGTAAAGATAATACCAAATATGCATTTTCTTTATTGAATCTAGGATATTATTATCGTTGCATTGGTGAAGTAAAAAAATCTATAGAATTACAAGAGACAGCTATAAATTCTTTAAACAATGTATCTGAAAGTGGAATTCGTTATATAGATGCCATAAACCAACTTATAGTAGGTTATAGAGACAATGAACCTGAGTATGCTTTAAGAATGGCAGAAGAAGCGTACAATTTATTAAAAAAGAATTTCAGTAAGGTAACCAGTACTCACATTCATTGTCTTAATAATCTGGTAAATATTTATATATCGTTAGAGCAATTTGATAAAGCTAATAAAATATGTAATACTGATTTTGAAGCGCCTCATGTAAATGAATATTTAATGAAGAATATGGATGACTATATATCATATCTGCATACAAAAACACGATTTTATTTTGCAGTTCAAGATTATAATAATGCTATAATTACAGAAAAGAAGGCACTCGAAATCAGCAAAAGATTTGACAATAAAACCGATGAACTAAGTATAATAAATTTGTTAATGTGTTACTTTGCACTCAATGATACTATTAGCGCGATAGAAACAATCAAAGAAAATAACTTCATCGAAGAAAGTCGCAACAACATTATACAAAATATTAACAGCCTAACGGCTAAGAGCAGGTTCTCTTATTGGAATAGAATATCTAAGTTATACACTGACATCCTTCCAATATTAGCTGTTGTATCAAAAGATAGTACACTTATTTGTCAAACTTATGACAATTGTGCATTATTTGCAAAGAGCCTTCTATTGAGAAATGATATAAGAATCTCAGAAATAATAAGAAGTTGTAATGACAAGTCTTTACAATCAAAATATAAATATTTTCAAGACAATTTGTCATCTATAAACAATAGTCTTCAAGATAGTATAACAAGAGCCAATCTGTTAAAAACAAATATGGCATTGGAAGATGAAATAAGACAGCGATTATTGTTATCGCATTTGATTAAGGATGTCTCTGCAACATGGAAAGATGTTCAACAATGCCTTGAGAAAAATGATGTTGCTATTGAGTTTATATCCATCCAATTAGAAAACAGTAGTGAGGAGTATATAGCATTAGTAATTAAGAAAAATTATCCATATCCTCATCTTTATACTCTATCCGAAAGAGATGAGATTGTTGCAGCTAAGAATGTCAGCCCGTCTGCATTATTCAATTTGATCTGGAGTCCACTTAAGAATGAGTTAGAAGATGCAAAAAATATATTCTTCACTCCTGCAGGAGAATTGTATAATCTTGGCATAGAGTATCTGAATGATTCAATAGGCCGTTATCTATTTGACAAACATTCTATTTACAGATTGTCTTCTACACAAGATTTGTTATATTCACATCCATTGAAATCACTAAAATCTGCAGTGTTGTATGGAGGTCTTGACTATACATCTGCTCGCTCAGCCACATTAAAGCATAAAACAGATGTCGAGGAGAAAGTTCCTGATAATTCTTTTTTGTATGAAAACTTAATGCGATCGATAAAAGAAAGAGGAGGCTTTGAACCTCTTTATGGAACAAGCACAGAGATAACAGATATTTCCGAAATATTACAGAAAAGCAATCTTAACTGTAAAACTTATACGAGGGAAAATGGAACTGAAGATTCTTTTAAATCTCTTGAAAACACACAGCCAGACATCCTTCATATTGCGACCCATGGAATGTATATAAAATTGGATGAAAAAAGAGAATTGGTCAGGAAAAACAACTTCTTATTTGTTCTTTCTGAAGATGATGACAATATTCATCCTGAAGACATTACATTAACACGCTCATTTATTGTGATGTCAGGTGGTAATCAACTTATTCAGAGGGATTCGATACCACTTAATGGTGAGGACGGTATTGTTACAGCTCAAGAAATCTCTCACATGGATTTACATAACATAAATCTTGTTGTTCTTTCTGCATGTCAAACAGGACTTGGAGATGTTTCAAATGAAGGAATATATGGCCTACAACGTGGATTCAAGAAAGCGGGAGTAAATACTATCATTATGAGTTTGGACAAAGTAGATGATGAGGCAACAAGAATTCTGATGGTTGAATTTTATCGAAATTTAATGAATGGTAAAACAAAACACCAATCACTTCAAGATGCCCAACTTTATCTACGCAAAGTCGAAAATGGGAAATACGATGATCCCAAGTACTGGGCATCGTTTATCATGTTGGATGGATTAAACTAAAATAGTGCCATGGTTATGTTAGACATAGCCACGGCACTTACACTTATACAAAAATGGTTTTGATTATACTACAAATAGAGGATAGTAAAGATAAAAATAAATCTAAGACCTTACATGATCTAATCACCTTCTTATCCTCATTTTCACAATTCCCCGTACATCCGACTCTTTGGTACACATAAGTAATCTGAGCATGTTTAAACTTAATCTCAAGTCTTTTGTAATCATGATGCCATTTTACCATAATATTGTTTTACAGCTTTCCTTTTAAGCTCTTTACTTAAACAATACTTCTGGCTCAAAGGCTCTTTGAAGATGAACGAGTTTCGTTCACGATGCAAAAGTACAAATAATAGTTGGAAGTGACAAATCTTTATCCAGATTTTTGTTTCCTCAGCATATAAGTCAGAATAAAGGCATAAAAACTTAGGTGTGCATCTGTTGTCAGTGCTGTTTTGAATATGTCTTCTTCTTTACGATTCATTTGCCCTCTTAGGAACTTCTCTATCTGATCAATATATTCTTCCATGCTGTATCTTTTTTCCTTTGATACATCATGCAGGAACAAGGTAATCCAAAAAGGAAGAGGACAACCTTGTGATTGCCCTCCCGATTTTCTATAGGTCTTTCAGTTTCTTTATAAGTTCATCTGCCTTAATATAAATAGGTGTGTCTGGATTATCCGCTTTGAGTTTTTGCAAAATAGATATGGCCTCGTCTATCTGATCATCTTTGACGTATGCCAAAGCGAGGTTCCATGCTATGTCATTAGCCCAAGGGTGATAGGTGAAGTCTTCGTCAAGAGATTGGTAGATGGGCTCCAGTTCTTTGATGATGTCAGACATATTTTTGTTGTTTTGAATTTCTTCAAACAACGTATAGAGATGAGCTATTGCAACGGTATCAACTTCACCGCGAGAAATATCGCTCATATCATATTCCGTAAAATAGGGAGAAATAGTTGCATCGAGGGTTCTGTAACGATGGTCTTTGTAAATGCCTAAGAAGATGACAAATACGGCTGCAATAGAACATGCCCACCAAAGGACGGGTCTAACTTTCGACTTTGAAGCACTTTCTCTGATGATGGCTTCTTCTCTGGCAGTATTTTTAGTTTGCAGCCCTCGAATAAGTGAAGTCATAGCCATAGCACGATTACGCAGTTCGGGATTTGACTTGATTTCCTGCTTAAAGGCAGTTTCTTCTTCAGGACTCATCTCGCCACGAAGAAATAATTCTATTCGCTCATCGATGCCATCCATCAATATGTCGTCGTTCTTATCCATAGATTCTGTTCATTCGTTCGTTATACTTTGTACGGAATTTCTGAAGACACTTATATTTCTGGGTCTTGACAGAATTTGCATTGGAGAAGCCAAACATATCCGCTATAGTTGAGGTAGAAAGGTTATCCCAATAATACCCTTGAAAGACATTCTTGCAAGTATCGGGCATAGACTCGATGATGCTTTGAACAATCTTTTCTGAACGGGAAACTATTTCCGCTTCCTCATCCTCTGTGCAGAGTTGGTATAATTCATCTATTTTGTCTGGTCGAAAGGAGTCTTTGTTGGTGAGCTTGCTATCGTCAAACAAAGGAATGATCTTTTTCTGCTTTCCCATGAACTTTAGCGTTTGGTTGATACAAACACGAAGGAAATAAGTAGAAAGCGTGCTCGTGAGATTTGACAGCTTTCCGTCACGAATATTCATGAACAAGGCAAGGGAAGAATTCTGATAGATGTCACTCAAATCATCGTCTGAGACAGGGAAAGTCTTTCTCAGATATGCCAGCACCTTATTCCTTTCATCAGCAATAAAGCGGTTCAATTCTGTGTTCTGTAGCGTAATCTTCTTTGCCATATCAATAGCTCGTTTCTGTGACAAGATTCTGGTTGTTTGGCCATCGTTTAGTATTCATTAGAGAATGTTTTATGCTTTCAACGAAGTCTTTGCCATTTGTGGTAAGAGTGAAACCTGACAATGTTTGCGCAATGTTATATGAAAGAGGACCGTAATGTTTTCCATCGACTTTTATTTCTGTATTTACTTGGTCGGGGCGACAAGCCTCAATAAACAAGACATTGGACTGCTTGACTGATGCATCAATCTGATAATGCGATTTCTTGTTCGTTGAAGGTTTGAATACCTTATTATTATATGTAAAGCCCACATGAGTTCCTCTGATTGTTTCGTCGTTGGCTCTTGATGCTGTTCCAGCATGGCACGCATCAATGACAACATACAGAAATCCTGACTGTCCAATCTTCTCACGGAGTTTCTTAACATATTTATTGAGCAAATCATCCGTCAAGTGCTTTTGCCCTTCATAGAAGCCTTTTTTATATATCTTATAGGCATCTATCGGTACAATGGACTCGTCCCACCCATCTTCTTCGTCGCCGTTGAGGTCTTCAACAGGCTGACCATGAGCAGAAAAATGAAGATAAACTATATCACCTTTTTTTGTTTTGTTAGTAAACTTTACTATTTGACTGACGATGTTATCAAAGGTGGCTTGGTCGTCTAACAATGTCGTGATGACAAACCCTTGATTCTTCAATATAGGGCTAAGTAAATTGACATCCTCAACACCATTGATGTTGTTCCACTGATAGCCCGTAAGTGCTGTGTCGTAATGTGAGATTCCAACCAAGAAAGCTCGTTTCCGCTGGGCATTTGCAGTGGAGGAAAGTAGCAAGGCTACTAAAAATAGGAATAGTCTGAATCTCATGCTCTAACACAATTTTTGCAAAAATACAACTTTTTTCGATATTTGCAGTTACCTTTTCTATTTTTCGGGTATAAAAGACAAAGAAAACAAGATTGTGAAACAAATTAAAACTAAAGAAATGGCACTTTTTAGATTATTCGGCACTAAGCCAAAAGAGAATGTAGAAATGTTTCCAGAACTGACAGAAAACGTTCAGGGAGAGGAAAACGAAGAAATCTCTTCACCTGAAAAAGAGAAGAAGGATGAGAAGCATTTGATTACTATCACCTGGGGTACTGGTATGCCTATTGATGTTATTTTCAACTTCATTCACAAGAACTTTGAGGAGGAAGGATTCCAAGATGCTCTTGTGAACTGCGACATTACCTATCGTGACGCAAAAGAGAAGATTATCCGTAACGATTTGGAGATGCTGTTCAAGAGAATCATTCTTAAGTATAAGAGTGATATCAGAGTTGTCAATGTGAAAATAGAAAATGCTCATAAAGCATTGGCTCTTGCCGCTGCAGCTGATATGGAAGCATTGCGTACAACCTACGAGGAGCACTTGACAGAGATACAAGAAATGCAATCGCAGTTAGAAGCCAACAATCCGAAGATGACAACGATGATAGAGTCGTATCGTAGAGGGTTCCTTAAAGGTATAGCAGCAAATGCAGTGAACTTTATCAATAACAAGTAATAATTTGAGATTATGAAAACGTTGAGAAATATAGGATGTTTTCTTATTGGTTGGGATAAGAATATTTTGAAAGAATGTGGCGAGGCAAGTTATCGCCAGTATCGTAAACTACTATCAGCCATCTGTATCATGATGGTGTTGTGGGGTACCATTGGCTACTGCTTTGCAGACCGATACATCAACATTGAATCGTGTGCGCTGAAAATCTGTGTGGCGATAGCATTCATGTTTATAGTACTCTGTGTGGAGCGAGTTATTATCTTGACGGTAGGCAAAGCCAGACTAATGAGTGTTATGAGAGTACTACTTGCACTATGTATGGCTGTTCTTGGTTCGTGTATCTTCGACCAGATTATTTTCCGTAATGATATTCAGCAGGCTATTCAAGAACACAGAGAGGACATAATAGGTACAACAATTACCAAGCGGTTGGCTATCTACGACAGCGACATACAACGTATTACACAAGAGATGGACTCGCTGAGTAAGGCTACCATAGCACTAAACGAGGAACTGCAGAAGCGCCCTGTTATTAAAGGAACTAATGTCACGACTCAAGAACAGGTTGTTGGAATGGACGAAAATGGTAAGCCCCAAAAAGTCAGGACGCAGACGGTTAATACGGTGACATTGGCGAATCCATTAGCAGAACAACTGAAAGCCAACAACGACCAGATACAAATTTACTCGGGACAATTAGAGCAACTTCGACAGGATAAGAAAGAGGTGGCAGAAAAAGTCAGAGAAGAGATGAACCAGCGTGCTCCTGGGTTTATTGAAGAACTCGAAGCGACGTTAAAGGTCGTGTCACAAAGCAAAGTCTCATTGGCGTTCTACATCATCTTGTTCTGCTTCCTTACTTTCCTTGAATTATTTGTATTGACCATCAAAATGGGAGAGAACAAATGTGACTATGAACTAATTGTAGAAAATCAACTATACCTAAAGAAAAGCTTGATGGAACAGACAGCACAAAGTGTCTTAGTGAAAAATTAGTAATAACAATTTAAAAATGTAAGATTATGGCAAGAGATTTTTATGATGACTCTTACGAAGAAAACGAAGAGTACGAGTGTGAAGGCTACGATGATTGTGGCTATGAGTGGACGGAAGAAGATTCCTGGTATGCGTTGACTGATGGCATGTATGGAGATATGCCTAACAACCCTTTAGATTACGATGCAATGATGGATGCAATGGGATTCTAATTGTGAACTACAATGAAAAGACAAGATCAACTCATAATTTCAAAAAAATTGGAGCAGTTCCATTGCTCCATTCTTTTGGACGAAGTGAAAGAGAAAGTGCGCAAACTGAAAGCGTACGGTGTGGATGAAGCAGAAATTGTGGCTGCAATGAACGAGGAGGAACTATTTCCACAGTTGGTAGTAACAGAAGACTACAGAGTTATGCTGGCTGACGAGGCAGATACGGAGGTAAAGATGGAACCACTGGTAAAAGCTGTGTATCTGCTATTCTTGTCACATCCAGAGGGTATTGTGCTGAAATGTCTGCCAGACTATCGGAAAGAGTTGACACAACTATATCTATTGCTGAGACCTTATGGAATGAAAGATAGGGTGCAGCAGAGCATTGAAGATGTGACAGACCCCACTTTGAACTCCATCAACGAGAAGTGTGCCAGGATTCGTAAGACGTTCTCGGAGCTTCTGCCCAAAAGCATCGCAAAGTACTATGCCATATCTGGCAAACGTGGCGACGTAAAGAAGATTGACTTGGTGAGAGCCAATGTTATATGGAAGTGTAAAATGCCGAATTCGCAAGGCTTATGAATGGAGAAAGCTTAGATTAATGGAAACAAAAAAGCATCAGCGATTGGGCTGATGCTTTTTTGTTGAGAATATCGAAAAACAAAGTAGTTTTTCAGATTATCGAATTAGTCTTTGCTGAAACGAGAGAAGTTGTTGAATGCCGAGAATGCTGAAGTTGGGTCGAACTGAGGACGACGCATTTCATCAGCTTCTTCACGACTACCAACGATGATGCGGTCGAACTGACGAAGACCTGTACCTGCAGGGATGAGGTGACCGCAAATCACGTTCTCCTTCATACCCTCGAGAGGGTCACTCTTGCCACGGATAGCTGCTTCGTTGAGCACCTTTGTCGTCTCCTGGAAGGATGCAGCCGACATGAAGCTGGTTGCACCAAGGGCAGCACGTGTGATACCCTGGAGAATCTGAGTGCTGGTAGCAGGAACGGCATCACGGGTCTGAACCAACTTGAGGTCACGACGCTTGAGGAGAGAGTTCTCATCGCGGAGCTTGCGAGCTGTGACAATCTGTCCCTTCTCCAACACTTCGCTATCACCTGCGTCGGTGACAATCTTCTTGCCCCAGATGCGGTCGTTCTCTTCAGCAAATTCGAGTTTGTCAACAATACCGCCTTCGAGGAATCGAGTGTCGCCTGGGTCAACAATCTGAACCTTGCGCATCATCTGACGAACGATGATTTCGAAGTGCTTATCATTGATGGCAACACCCTGCATACGATAGACATCCTGCACCTGGTTGACGATGTATTCCTGCACAGCCGTAGGACCCTTGATGGCAAGGATGTCGGC